>ERZ778017.1007-NODE-1007-length-31662-cov-17.860980_pt1 | contig 31662 bp, 29 predicted proteins | sample MGYA00375747_ERZ778017 | MGnify/ENA primary metagenome ERZ778017 (study PRJEB29350, sample SAMN05509838) | bioreactor metagenome | biome: bioreactor; material: wastewater | place: South Africa: University of Cape Town | collected 2014-03-17 ...
GCCGAACGCGGCCTTGGCTTCCTGCTTGGTGGTGGCGATGGCGTTGACCAGCGCGGCTTCGGTATGGACCACGCGCATCCCGCGCCCGCCGCCGCCGCCGGCCGCCTTGACGATCACCGGATAGCCGATCTCCGCCGCGATCTTGACGTTTGTGGCTGGATCGTCGCCCAGCGGGCCGCCGCTGCCGGGCACGCAGGGCACGCCCGCGGCCTTCATCGCGCGGATCGCCTCCACCTTGTCGCCCATCAGGCGGATGGTGTCGGCCTTCGGGCCGATGAAGATGAAGCCGGACTGCTCCACCCGCTCGGCGAAGTCGGCGTTCTCGGACAGGAAGCCGTAGCCGGGATGGATGGCCTGCGCGTCGGTGACCTCGGCCGCGGCGATGATCGCCGGCATGTTGAGATAGCTCTCCGCCGAAGGCGCCGGGCCGATGCAGACGGATTCATCCGCCATGGCCACGTGCTTGAGATTGCGGTCGACGGTGGAGTGCACCGCGACCGTGCGGATGCCCAGCGCGTGGCAGGCGCGCAGGATGCGCAGCGCGATTTCGCCGCGGTTGGCGATGACGACTTTTTCGAGCATGGTCGCTTATCCGATCACGAACAGCGGCTGGTCGAATTCCACCGGCTGGCCGCTCTCGCACTTGATCGCCAGCACGGTGCCGGAGACCTCGGCCTCGATCGGGTTGAACATCTTCATCGCCTCGATGATGCCGAGGGTGTCGCCGGCCTTGACCGCCTGGCCGATCGACACGAAGGCCGGCTTGTCCGGGGCCGGACTGGCGTAGAACGTGCCCACCATCGGCGCGCGCATCACGTGGCCGGCCGGCAGTTCCGGGTCGGCGGGCTTGGGGCTGCCGCCGGTGGCGGCCTGCACCGGCGAATGCATCGGCATCGCCGTCACGGGTGCGGCGACGTGCTGCACCATCGGCGCCGGGGCGGCCATCTGGGTGCCCTTCGGCACGCGCGCCAGGCGCACGGACTCCTCGCCTTCCTTGATCTCGATTTCGGCGAGGTTCGACTCTTCCAGCAGGTCGATGAGTTTCTTGATCTTGCGCAGATCCATGACGGGTCCTCTTGCTTGGGTCCGGCGGCGTTGATGGCGCCGCGCCGGGGATGGAATGGGGAAAGACGGTGCCGCCGGGCTCAGCGGGCCAGCCGCTGCAGCGCGGCGTCCAGGGCGTAGCGGTACGAGTCCGCGCCGAAGCCGCAGATCACGCCCACCGCCTTGTCGCTGAAATAGCTGTGCTGGCGGAACGGCTCGCGGGCGTGCGGGTTGGAGAGATGGATCTCGATGAAGGGGATGGCCACCGCGGCCAGCGCGTCGCGCAGCGCGACCGAGGTGTGGGTGAAGGCGGCGGGGTTGATCAGGATGAAGGCGGTGCCATCCAGGCGGGCGGCCTGCACCCGGTCCACCAGCGCATGCTCGGCATTGGACTGGAAGCTGTGCAGCACATGTCCGGCCGCCTGCGCGCGCGCCGCCAGGTCGGCATCGATGTCGGCCAGTGTGGTGTGACCGTACACCTCCGGCTCGCGGCTGCCGAGCAGGTTGAGGTTGGGGCCGTGCAGGAGCAGCAGGGTTGCCATCGATTGGGTCGGGTGCCCCGGAAAACAGGCGCGCAGTGTCACGCGAAAGGTGGATGCTGTCCAGTTCGGCGAACTTTTGCCGGATAACGGGGTTTTAATCGGATGTTGGAGCGGCGGCTCTAAATGGTAGCGAGCCGCTTCGCCGCAAGCGCCGTGTTCTTGGCGGCGGACGACGGGCTCCGCGGACACATTGCCACGGAACCCGTAGTCAACGCGTGGATGCCGCGCCCGTCCACGCGGCGATGTCGGCGGCGTCCGTGAAGGGCCCGATCCGGGTCTTCAACAGGCGCCCGTCGGCCAACACCAGCACCGAATAGGGCAGCACGCCAGCCGGATTGCCCAGTCGCACGCCGGCGTCGGCGGGGCCGGCGGCATCCACCAGCACCGGATAGGTGATGCCGTGCTGGCGCAGGAACGCCGCCACCGCGGCGGCATCGTCCAGGGCGATGCCGACCACCTGCACGCCGGTGGCGCCCTGCGCGTCGGCGAATGCCTGCAGGTCCGGCATTTCCTTCAGGCAAGGCGCGCACCACGTCGCCCACAGGTTGACCAGGGTGGTACGCCCGGCCCAAGCGGCGGGAATGGCGACCTGTTTGCCATCGGGATCCGGCAGGGTCATGGCCGGCACGATGCCGCCCTTTTCCGCGATGGTGACTCCCGCCGGCGCCGCCGGCGCACGTGCCTTCAGCGAGGCGTCGAGGACCTGTTGCCCGACCTCGGTGCCGGCCAGCCGGTAGGCGATGGTGGGTTCGAACAGCAGGCTGGCGCCGGCGCCTGCGATCGCCGCCAGCAGCGCCACCACCAGCACCGCGCGGTTGGAGGGCATCAGCGCGCGGCCTCGCGCAGCGCGTCTTCCGCCATGCCGGGGGTCAGCAGGGTGGGCAGGATGCGGCCATCGCCCCCCCCCCGCGGATACACCACGTAGAGGGGCACGCCGACTGCGCGGTGGCGCTGCAGGTAGGCCGTGATGGCGGGGTCGACGTCGGTGTAGTCGCCGACCATGTAGACGGCGTTGGCGGCTTCGAGTGCGCCGCGGAAGCGTTCGCGGGCGAACACGGTCTTCTCGTTGGCCTTGCAGGTCACGCACCAGTCGGCGGTCATGTTGACGAACACCGGTCGGCCCTGCGCGCGCAGGTCGGCCAGCGCCTGTTCCGACCAGGCCACGCTGGCGATGCCGGCTGGCGCGGTGGCGGCGGTCGATTGCGGCCGCGGCAAGGCGTGCAGTTTCGCCAGCGGCCAGCCGACCGCCAGCAGCGCCAGCAAGGCCAGCGCCTGCCAGCCGCGCGGCCCGCCACTGCGCGCGCGCATCCATGCCCACGCGGCCAGCGCCAACAGGATGGCCGCGGCCAGCCACAGCCCGGTCGCGTCGGCCCCGCGCAGTTTGGCCAGCACCCACACCAGCCAAGCCGCGGTGGCGTACAGCGGGAAGGCCAACAGCTGCTTGAGGGTCTCCATCCACGCGCCCGGCTTCGGCAGCAGACGGGCGAAGGCCGGCACGAAGCCGATCAGCAGGAACGGCAGCGCCAGCCCCAGCCCCAGCATCAGGAACACCAGCAGCGCGCCGGCGGTCGGGCCGGTGAAGGCATAGGCCAGCGCCGCGCCCATGAACGGTGCGGTGCAGGGGGTGGCCAGCACGACCGCCAGCACGCCGGTGAAGAAGTCGGCGCGGATGCCGTCGCCCCGCAGTAGCGCCCCGGTGCGCTGGCCCAGCCCGACATTGGCCTGCCACAGCCCGGACAGCGACAGCCCCAGTGCGAACATCACCAGTGCCAGCCCGGCCAGCACCAGCGGCTGCTGCAGCTGGAAGCCCCAGCCCAGCGCCAGCCCGGCATGGCGCAGCGCCAGCACCAGCGCGCCCAGCGCCAGCATCGAGGCCAGCACGCCCGCGGTATAGGCCAGCGCGTGCCGGCGCGCCTCGCCGCGGCCGGCGCCGCTCTGCGCCAGCGACAGCGCCTTCAGCGACAGCACCGGCAGTACGCAGGGCATCAGGTTGAGGATCAGGCCGCCGCCCAGCGCCAGCAGCAGCGCCGCCAGCAGGCCGGGGGTCCGGCGCTGCGGCGGGGTTTCGCGCGCGGGCTGGGATGTGCCTCCGGCGGCGGTGGCACCGCTGGCGGCTTCCATGGCAGCCGTGGTGGCTGCGGCAGAATTTGCCGTGTCCGCAGCCGGAAGCGGCGTGTCGGCCGGCGTCGTTCCCTGCGCAGGCAACGGTGCGGCAGGGCCGCTGTTGCCGGACACAGTGTTATCGGGGACGGCTGCCGGCTTCCCCGCGGGCAGCGAGAACGCCAGCCGCCGGGTCATCGGCGGATAGCAGATGCCGTTGTCCTGGCAGCCCTGCAGGCCAAGCACCAGGGTGCCGCTGGCGGCGAGGGCGGTGGTGCGCGCCACCGGCAGGGCGATCTCGACTTGGTCGAAATACACCGCCACGTCGCCGAAGTGCTCGTCGCGGTAGGGCGTGGCCGCCGGCAGCTTCGCCGCCGCCGGCAGCTGCACCGACAGGCCGGCGGCGCCTTCCAGCTTTACCGACAGCTTGTCGCGGTACAGGTAGTAGCCCCGCGCGGGGGTCAGCCGCAGCAGCAGGGTGTTGCCGTCCAGCGCGATCAGCTCGCTGCTGAACGCCTGTGCGGCCGGCAGCGGCGCGGTTTCCGTTGCGCCGGCGCTGCCGTTGCCCAGGCCGAACAGCCCGCCGCCGGCCTTGCGGCCGGGCAGGAAGCCGCCGCCGGCCTCGGCCTGCGGCAGCGCCACGCTCAGGGTGCGGGTCTGCGGCGGATAGCACACGCCGGCATCGGCGCAGCCCTGGTACTTCACCGTCAGCGCCACGCCGGTGGCTGTCGCGGCCGGGACGCCGGTCACCACCCCCACCAGCTGCGTCCGGTAGGTCTCGACATCGCCAAAGAATTCGTCGTGGTGCTTCCTGCCATCCGGCAGGGCCAAGCGCGGCTCCGCCAGTCCGGCGCCCACCTTCACCGAGGTGCGATGCCGGTACAGGTAATAGCCGTCGGCGATCTTCCAGCGCACCTCGATGCGGTCGCGCGCGGTGGCTTGCGCCGACAGCACGAACACCTCATCCACCGGCGGCAGCTCGAAGTCGGCGGCGATGGCCGGGGAGGCGGCGAGAAGGCCCGCGAGCAGGGCCTGCGCGGCCAGCCAGCGGCGCAGGCGGAGGGTCAATCCGATCATCGGGTCATTCTATCTGGACGGGTCGATTCGACCACCCATTGCAGGTACGCGGGCAGGCCGGCGACGGATTCGACCGCCAGCAACTCCGGCAGTTCATACGGATGCAGCTGCGGCAGCCGCGCCTGCAGCGCCGGGTAGCGTTGCCGGGTGGTCTTGACCAGCAGCAGTACTTCGGCGTCGCGCTGGACCTGCCCCTGCCAGCGGTACACCGACTGCAGGCCGGGCAGGAGGTTCACGCAGGCGGCCAGCCGTTCCTCCACCAGGGCCTCGGCGATGCGACCGGCGGTGGCGGGGTCGGGGCAAGTGCACAGGCAGAGCAGGACGTCCATGCCGACAGGGTAGCCCGCCGGGCGATCTGGCATGGCCCCCCTTGAAAGCCGCCTGCGGCGCCCCATCTCCCTGCCATCCCGGCCCCGGGATGTTTTTGTCCCTGGCGTTGGCAGTTGTCATGTCCGACTGCTAAAATTTCCGGGTTTTCCCCGTTCAATCAATCATTTGCAGAGGTTGCACATGTCCAGCATCAAGCCGCTGTACGACCGCGTGGTCATCAAGCGCATGGAAGAAGAGAAGCTGTCCGCGGGCGGCATCGTCATCCCCGACAGCGCCACCGAGAAGCCGATCAAGGGCGAAGTGGTCGCCGTGGGCACCGGCAAGGTGTTCGACAACGGCCAGGTGCGCGCCCCGCAGGTGAAGGTGGGCGACAAGGTGCTGTTCGGCAAGTACAGCGGCACCGAAGTGAAGCTGGACGGCACCGAGCTGCTGGTGGTGAAGGAAGACGACCTGTTCGCGATCCTCGGCTGATCGCGCGTCGCTTCCCACTCCTATCCCACTGAATAACTACTGAGGTAATCGCAATGGCTGCCAAGGATATCCGTTTCGGCGAAGACGCCCGCGTGCGCATGGTGCGCGGCGTGAACGTGCTCGCCAATGCCGTCAAGGCCACGCTGGGCCCGAAGGGCCGCAACGTCGTGCTGCAGAAGAGCTTCGGCGCTCCCACCATCACCAAGGACGGCGTTTCCGTCGCCAAGGAAATCGAGCTGTCCGACGCGTTCGAGAACATGGGCGCGCAGATGGTCAAGGAAGTCGCTTCCAAGACCTCCGACAACGCCGGTGACGGCACCACCACCGCCACCGTGCTGGCGCAGGCGTTCATCCGCGAAGGCATGAAGGCGGTCGCCGCCGGCATGAACCCGATGGACCTGAAGCGCGGCATCGACAAGGCGGTCACCGCCGCCGTGGCCGAGCTGAAGACCATCAGCAAGCCGTCGTCGACCAACAAGGAAATCGCCCAGGTCGGCACCATCTCCGCCAACAGCGACGCCAACATCGGCGACCTGATCGCGCAGGCGATGGACAAGGTCGGCAAGGAAGGCGTGATCACCGTGGAAGACGGCTCGGGCCTGGACAACGAGCTGGACGTGGTCGAGGGCATGCAGTTCGACCGTGGCTACCTGAGCCCGTACTTCGTCAACAACCAGCAGTCGATGCAGGCCGAGCTGGACGACCCGTTCATCCTGCTGCACGACAAGAAGATCTCCAACGTGCGCGACCTGCTGCCCGTGCTGGAAGGCGTGGCCAAGGCCGGCAAGCCGCTGCTGATCGTGGCGGAAGAGGTCGAAGGCGAGGCGCTGGCGACGCTGGTGGTCAATACCATTCGTGGCATCGTCAAGGTCTGCGCGGTCAAGGCGCCGGGCTTCGGTGACCGCCGCAAGGCGATGCTGGAAGACATGGCCGTGCTGACCGGCGGCACCGTGATCTCCGAGGAAGTGGGCCTGTCGCTGGAGAAGGCCACCATCAAGGACCTGGGCCGCGCCAAGAAGGTGCAGGTCTCCAAGGAGAACACCACCATCATCGACGGTGCCGGCGATGCCGCCGCCATCGAATCGCGCGTCAAGCAGATCAAGGTGCAGATCGAGGACACCACCTCCGATTACGACCGCGAGAAGCTGCAGGAGCGCGTGGCCAAGCTGGCCGGTGGCGTTGCCGTGATCAAGGTCGGTGCCTCGACCGAGATCGAAATGAAGGAGAAGAAGGACCGCGTCGACGACGCCCTGCACGCCACCCGTGCGGCGGTCGAGGAAGGCGTGGTGCCGGGCGGCGGCGTCGCCCTGATCCGTGCGGTCACCGCGCTGGCCGGCCTGAAGGGCGCCAACGAAGACCAGGACCACGGCATCCAGATCGCCCTGCGCGCGATGGAAGCGCCGCTGCGCGAGATCGTCGCCAACGCCGGCGAAGAGCCGTCGGTCATCGTCAACAAGGTCAAGGAAGGCTCCGGCAGCTTCGGCTACAACGCCGCCTCGGGCGAGTTCGGCGACATGCTGGAGTTCGGCATCCTGGATCCGACCAAGGTGACCCGTTCGGCGCTGCAGAACGCCGCCTCGATCGCCGGCCTGATGATCACCACCGAAGCGATGGTGGCCGAGGCCCCGAAGAAGGACGAGCCGGCTGCTGCCGGTGGCATGGGCGGCATGGGTGGCATGGGCGGCATGGACTTCTAAGTCCGCCGCAGCCTCACCGCTGCCGTTGCACGAAGGAACCCCGCCGCGAGGCGGGGTTCTTTTTTTTGCCCGCGCCCGCCGCTCAGCGCGGCAGGTACGGGCGCACCCACTGCACGATGGCGCTGGCGGGCATGGCGCCGGACTGGCGCGCGAGCTCGCGGCCGTCGTGCAGCAGCACCATCGTCGGGATGCTGCGGATGCCGAAGCGCGAGGCCAGGGCCGGCTCGGCCTCGGTGTCGAGCTTGCCCAGGCGCACCTGCGGCTCCAGCTGCGCGGCCGCCTTGGCGAACTCCGGCGCCATCTGCCGGCAGGGGCCGCACCAGGCCGCCCAGAAATCGACCAGCAGCGGCAGCTGCGAGCGCTGCGCGTGGGCCTCGAAGGCGGCGGCGTCGAGCACCACCGGCGTGGCGGCGAACAGCGGCCGGTGGCAGCGTCCGCACGCGGGCGACTGCTCGCGCCGTGCGGCGGGCAGCCGGTTGATGGCATTGCAGTGGGGGCAGGCGATCTGCAGCGGGGTGTCGGTGTTCATGGCCGGGCCTCGCGGGGCATGGCGGGTGGAGATGGCCACAAGTATCGCGCCCCGGCGGTGAATCCCGGTTGCGGTTGAAACTGTCGCATCGCACAAAAAACCGTGTTATCAATGCTGCCCATGAACGCAACCCGCGCCAGCTTTTACTTTTGGTACTACTTTCCGAAGCCACTGGCGGAGGAAGGACTGCGCTCACCCTGAAGAAACTTTCAGACGCATTCCCGAAAAGCCGCCAGCGAACCTGGCGGCTTTTTTCATGCCGCCTTCCGCTGGGGCCCCCATCACGCTTGAACCGGAGACCCCGCAATGCCCCCCCACACCGACGACCTTCGCATCCGCCGGCTCGACCCGCTGACCCCGCCGGCCCAGCTGATCTCGCTGCTGCCCTGCGACGAGCAGGCCTCGCAGACGGTGGCCGACGCCCGCGCCGCGCTGCACCGCATCCTGCATGGCCATGACGACCGCCTGGCGGTGGTGGTCGGCCCCTGCTCGATCCACGACCCGGTGGCGGCGATGGACTACGCCCAGCGCCTGCGCCCGCTGCGCGACGCGCTCGGCGGCGAACTCGAAATCGTCATGCGCGTGTACTTCGAGAAGCCGCGCACCACTGTCGGCTGGAAGGGGCTGATCAACGACCCGGACCTGGACGGCAGCTTCAACATCAACAAGGGCCTGCGCGTGGCGCGCGGCCTGCTGCGCGACATCAACAGGCTGGGCCTGCCGGCCGGCGTGGAATTCCTCGACGTGATCTCGCCGCAGTACATCGCCGACCTGGTGGCCTGGGGCGCGATCGGCGCGCGCACCACCGAAAGCCAGGTGCACCGCGAGCTGGCCTCCGGGCTGTCATGCCCGGTGGGCTTCAAGAACGGCACCACCGGCGACGTGAAGATCGCCGCCGACGCGGTGGGCGCGGCCTCGCATCCGCACCATTTCCTGTCGGTCACCAAGGACGGCGGCACCGCCATCGTCGCCACCCGCGGCAACCCGGACTGCCACGTCATCCTGCGTGGCGGCAAGCTGCCCAATTTCGACGCGGCCAGCGTGCAGGCCGCCAGCGAAGTACTGGCCCGGGCGCAGCTGCCGGCACGGCTGATGATCGACGCCAGCCACGCCAACAGCAGCAAGAAGCCGGAGAACCAGCCGCAGGTGATCGAGGACATCGCCGGCCAGCTGGAAGCGGGCCAGTCGCGCGTGGTCGGGGTGATGATCGAGAGCCACCTGGTCGGCGGCCGCCAGGACCTGGTCGAAGGCCAGCCGCTGGTCTATGGGCAGAGCATCACCGACGGCTGCATCGGCTGGGACAGCACCGTGCAGGTGCTCGAGCGGTTGGCCGACGCGGTGCGCATGCGGCGCCGTGCGCGGCTGGAGGCGGCGGCCTGAGCGGATGTGACGCCTGTGCTGGCATGCCCGGGCCAGTCACAGTAATTTAAGCGGCGGGAGGCGGCATGCCTCCCGCCTGCTTTGGGGAACAGGGCGCGTCGCGTCCGGCAGGAAGCCGATCAATCACCGTACCAGGGAGAAGGAATGATGCGTACCCTCAGTTTCGCCGTCGCTGCGGCATTGATGCTGGTGCCGGCACTGGCCATGGCCAAGAAACAGGTCCAGGACTCGGGCAGCGGCTGCCTGCAGAATCTGTCGGTGACCGGCGGCTTCACCACCGGCAAGCAGTTCCTGGCAGCGACCGAACACGAAGGTGTGAGCTACGCCGAAGCCTTCCGCAAGACCGTCGCCGCGATCGAGGCCGAGGGCATGGTTTCGGTGTCGCCGAACGAGCGCACCGGCTACATCGCCGCCGAGAACCCGGTGCGTGGTGGCGGTGGCTCGACCGTGCCGCTGCGCACCACCGTGCGCCGCCAGGACGACGGCAGCATCCGCGTGGAGGTGCGCTTCAGCATCAAGGGCGGGCAGATGACCTCGAACAAGGCGGTGGGCGAGGGCATGTGCAAGATCGCCGACGCCGCCAGCCTGTAAACCGCGCGGGCCTGCGCCATGGCCACCGGCTCGTGGTTCCTGTACCTGCTCGAGTGCAGCGGCGGCAGCTACTACGCCGGCATCACCACCGATGTGCAGGCGCGCTTCCAGGCCCATGCGACCGGCAAGGGCGCGCGCTACACGCGCGCGCATCCGCCGCTGCGCGTGCTCGGTTTCCGCGAGTACGCCGACCGTGCCGCCGCATCGCGCGCGGAGTGGCAGCTGAAGCGGCAACCGCGCGGGCGCAAGCTGGCCTGGCTCGAACACGGTGGCCAATGAGGTAGATTCGGGGCATGGCCGTGGTGTCGCGCGGCCATAGCAGCCCGGTTTTTTGCGGGCGTCCGGCCGGACCGGGGCGGCTGCCATGCCGCGGCCCCGCATGCCGGCAACCCCAGCAGCGGAGGAAACCCGATGAATGGTTGGTTCGAATTGCAGCGCAGCAGTGACGACCAGTTCCACTTCGTGCTCAAGGCCGGCAATGCCGAAGTCATCCTGAGCAGCGAGCGCTATACCACGCGCGCGGCGGCGGAGAACGGCATCGCCTCGGTACGCGCGAACAGTGCCGACGACGCGCGCTACGAGCGCAAGACGGCCAGCGATGGCCGTTACCATTTCAACCTCAAGGCGGCCAACCACCAGGTGATCGGCAGCAGCCAGCTGTACGCCTCGCAGGCCGCGCGCGAAGCCGGCATCAACAGCGTCAAGGCCAACGGCCAGACCGCGACGGTCAAGGACAAGACCGCCGGCTGAGCCGGGCGCGCCCGCAAACGCATGAAGCCCGGGAATCCCGGGCTTCATGCGGTGCGGCAGGCGCGGGCCTCAGGCCTTCATCGTGCCGGTATCCAGCCAGCGCTGGTGCCAGGACAGCGCCTCGGGCAGCAGGTGCGGGGTGTGCTTGCCGTAGCTGTCGCGGCAGGCGCGCTCGAAATAGTCGCTGAGCTGGTCGCGGAAATCCGGGTGCACGCAGTTGGCGATCAGCGTGCGCGCGCGCGCACGCGGCGGCAGGCCGCGCAGGTCGGCCAGGCCCTGCTCGGTCACCACCACCGCCACGTCGTGTTCGGTGTGGTCGACGTGGCTGACCATCGGCACGATCGAGGAAATGCTGCCGTTCTTGGCGGTGGACGGGCTCAGGAAGACCGACAGGAAGCCGTTGCGCGCGAAGTCGCCCGAACCGCCGATGCCGTTCATGATGCTGCTGCCCATGACATGGGTGGAATTGATGTTGCCGTAGATATCGGCCTCGATCATGCCGTTCATGCCGATGCAGCCCAGCCGGCGCACCAGCTCCGGGTGGTTGGACACTTCCTGCGAACGCATGATGATGCGCTGCCGGTAGAAGTCGATGTTGCGCATGAACTCCTCGGTGGCGGCCGGGCTCAGCGCGAAGCCGGTGCACGAGGCATAGCGCAGCACGCCGGCGCGCAGCAGGTCGAGCATGCCGTCCTGGATCACCTCGGTGAACGCTTCCAGGTCGCGGAAGCCGCTGTTGGCCAGCCCCGCCAGCACCGCGTTGGGGATGTTGCCCACGCCCGACTGCAGCGGCAGCAGGTTGGCCGGCAGGCGGCCGCGCGCCACTTCGTGCTTGAGGAACTCGATCAGGTGCCCGGCGATGCGCTGGCTGTCGGCATCGGGCGGATTGAACGGGCTGTTGCGGTCCGGCGCATGGGTCAGCACCACCGCGGCGATCTTGTCCGGGTCGCAGCGCAGCGTGGTCTGGCCGATGCGGTCGTCGCCGCGCACCAGCGGGATCGGCTTGCGGTGCGGCGGCAGCGCGGTGCCGTAGTAGACGTCGTGCATGCCGTCCATGCCCAGCGGCTGCCACCCGTTGACCTCGATGATCACCTTCTTGGCCAGGTCCAGCCAGGTCTTGTTGTTGCCCACCGAGGTGGACGGCACCAGCGAGCCGTCGGCGTGGATGGCGGAGACTTCCACCACCGCGGTGTCGATCTCGTTGTAGAAGCCGAACCACACGTGCTGGGCGACGTGCGACAGGTGGATGTCCAGGTAGTCCAGCTTGCCGGCATTGATGCGCTTGCGCGCGTCCGGGTCGCTCTGGAACGGCATGCGCATGGCGATGCCATCGACCTTGGCCAGCGCGCCGTCCAGCTCCGGTGCGGTCGAGGCGCCGGTGAGCAGGTTGATGCGGAATTCCTCGCCGCGCCCGTGCGCCTGCTCGATGCGCTGGGCCAGGCACTGCGGCACCGCCTTGGGGTAGCCGGAACCGGTGAAACCGCTCATCGCGACGGTTTCGCCCGGCTGGATCAGGCTGGCGGCGTGTTCGGCGGAGACGACCCGTTCGCGCAGGCGTGGGTCCAGGATGCGTTCTACAGACATGGAAACGACGTTGGCTCGTGGGGATGGCCGATTATCCCGGATGGCGGGCGCCGAAGGTGTTCTACCTTCGTGGGATGGCATTCGCCCCCGGGGTGCGGTGGTGGCAGGACCGGCCGCAGGCCGTTTCCGGGCCTTGGGCGGTGCCGCCGGATTTTTTGCACTGCAGCGTGCAACTTGTACGCCGACCCCGCACGATCGCCCTGCATCCCGACGTGGGGGAGGGAGCAAAGCCCGCTGGCAGTTCGCTGCCAGCGGGCTTTTTATTTGCGGTCTCCCGGTGCCGTGCCCCGTGCCGCGGTCGGCCTTACAACTGCACCAGGTGCTCGGGCCGCGCGCCCGCTACCGCACTCAGCGCAATGTGCCGGTCGAACGTCACCAGCCGCCCGCCGTGGTGCACCGCGAGCGCGAGCAGGTACAGATCGGTCAACTGTCGCGGACTGTGGATGTAGCCATGCTGGAAATGTGTGCGATCCAGCACGCTGATGGCGTCCGGCCAGAACGCATGGAAGCGCGTGGACGTGGAACGCGCCAGCATGCTCACCAGGCTGCCCAGCGGTTGCGGCTTGGCGTATCCGGGCCGGGACATGATGCGCAGGCAACCGTTCTGGGTAAGCGGACAACTGGCCCAGCCATGCGCGATGTGCGTGCGCAGCCAGGCCGAGGCAGGGTGATGGTGGACGTGGTCGCTGTCGTGCAGTGCGATCAGCACGTTCACGTCAAGCAACGCACGCATCAGATGCCTTCTTCGTCGCGCAGGCGATCGATGAGTTCATTGCTGACCACCACGCCGCGTGGCGGCAGCGGATGAATGCCGTAATCGGCCAAGGGTTCGGCCACGCCGGTCGTGTCCCAGGGCGCATCGGACTGGGCGAACGCCCGCCGCGCCAACTCGCTGATCACCTGGCCGAGTGGCTTCTTCTCGCGGCGTGCCAGCTCCTTGGCGGCAAACAGCACGTCGTCGGCGATATCGAGGGTGGTGCGCATGAGGCTCTCCCTGATGATTGATGCGTGATGCTACCGCATCACCTGTCCAGGAGCCTCCGCTCACCGCGGGGCAGGCGCCCGGCAATGCCAGAATTGGCCCATGACCTTCCCGACTCCCGACCTGCCCCCGCCCGTGGCCGCCCTGCTCGACCGCGCCATCGCCCGCCTCAGGCTCGCCGCGCCGGACCCGGCGCAATGGCCGCAGGCCCCGGACTTCGAGGCCGGCCTGCGGCGGCTGGCGCTGGCCAGCGATTTCGCCATCGACACCCTGTGCCGGCAGCCGGAGCTGCTGGCGCAACTGGACGCCGGCGCGCCGCTGCCGCTGCCCGTGCTGGACCCGCTGCAGCCCAGCGCCTGGCCGGTGCAGCTGCGCCGCTACCGCGCCGCCGCCTCCACGCGGCTGGTCTGGCGTGACGTGAACGGGCACGACGACGTCGACGCCACCCTGCGCGGTGCCACCGCCCTGGCCGAGGACTGCCTGCAGCTGGCGCTGGCCGCACTGGAGCAGGAGTTCGCCCAGCGCCACGGCGTGGTCCGCGCCGACGACGGCAGCGCACAGCGGCTGGTGGTGTTCGGGCTGGGCAAGCTGGGCGGCGGCGAACTGAATTTCTCCTCCGACATCGACCTGGTCTATGCCTACCCGCAGGCGGGCGAGTCCGACGGCGCGCGGCCGCTGGCGGCCGAGGAATACTTCGCGCGGCTGGGCCAGCGCCTGGCCCGGCTGCTGGACGAAACCACCGCCGACGGCTTCTGCCACCGCGTCGACCTGCGCCTGCGCCCGTTCGGCAGCGCCGGGCGGGTGGCGCTGTCCTTTGCCGGCATGGACCAGTACTTCCAGCGCGAGGGCCGCGACTGGGAGCGCTATGCGTGGATCAAGGCACGCGCGGTGGCCGGCGATATCGCCGCCGGCGAAGCCTGGCTGGAAACCCTGCGCCCGTTCGTCTACCGCCGTTACCTGGACTTCACCGCGCTCGACGGCCTGCGCGAGATGAAGGCCGCGATCACCGCCGAAGTCGCGCGCAGCGACCGCTTCGACGACATCAAGCGCGGCCCCGGCGGCATCCGCGAGATCGAGTTCCTCGCCCAGGCGCTGCAGCTGATCCGCGGTGGCCGCGAGCCGGCGCTGCGCGAACGGCGGCTGCTGCCGGCGCTGCAGGCACTGGTGGAGTCTGGGCAGATGGATGCGGCCGATGGCGCCGCGCTGGTCCATGCCTACCGCTTCCTGCGCCGGCTGGAGAACCGCCTGCAGATGCTGCGCGACGCGCAGACCCACCGCCTGCCGGCCGATGCCGACGACCGCCTGCGCATCGCGCTGGGCCTGGGCCACGCCGACTGGGACGCACTGCTGGTGGCGCTGGACGAGCAGCGCCAATGCGTGGCCACCGAATTTGCCGCGCTGCTGGCGCCACGCCGCGGCCAGGCCGCGCCCGATGCCCTGTCCAGCTACTGGCGGGTGCTGCCGGGCGGTGGCGACGCGGCGGTGCTGGCCGAGGCCGGCTTTGCCGACGCCACCGGCGCCGACCAGTCGCTGCGCGAGTTCGCGCAGTCGCTCGGGGTGAAATCGCTGTCCGACGCCGCGCGCGCGCGCCTGGACCGGGTGCTGCCGGCGCTGCTGCACGCCGCCACCCGCTCGCCGCAGCCCGATGCCGCGCTGCGCCGCGTGCTCGGCCTGCTGCAGGCGATCCTGCGCCGCACCAGCTACCTGGCGCTGCTGGACGAACAGCCCAGCGCGCTGACCCGGCTGGTCAACGTACTGGCGCGCAGCGCGCTGTTGTCCGAACGCCTGGTGGCCTTCCCGCTGCTGCTGGACGAACTGCTGGACACGCGCGTGGCCGGGCCGTTGCCGGAGCCGCAGGAAATGCGCGAGGCCTGCGCCGCGGCGCTGGCCATCGACGACCCGGAAGCCGCGCTGCGCGCGCTCAACGAAGTGCGCCTGGCGCTGAGCTTCCGCATGGCGCTGGCCTTCCACGATGGCCGCCAGCGCGCGGTGGACTGCACCCGGCAGCTGGCGCAGCTGGCAGACGCCGTGGTCGACACCGTGCTGGCGATGGCGCGTGCCGACCTGGCCGCCGCGCACGGCCAGGTGCCCGGCGGGCGCTTCGCCATCATCGGCTACGGCAGCCTGGGCGGGCTGGAGCTGGGCTTTGGGTCCGACCTGGACCTGGTGTTCCTGTACGACCACCCGCCCGCGGCCGAGGAAAGCGACGGCCGGCGCCCGCTGGAGAGCAGCCGCTGGTTCGCGCGCCTGGCGCAGAAAGTGATGGCGCTGCTGTCGGCGGTCACCGCTGCCGGGCGCCTGTACGACATCGACGTGCGCCTGCGCCCGGACGGCGGCAAGGGCGCGCTGGTGTCCTCGCTGGCCAGCTACACCGAATACCAGCGCGAGCGCGCCTGGACCTGGGAGCACCAGGCGCTGGTGCGCGCCCGCGGCGTCGCCGGCGATGCCGGCCTGCTGGCCGATTTCGAACAGGTGCGCGGCAGCACGCTTGGCCGTACCCGCGACGCCGATACCCTGTTCGGCGACGTGCTGAAGATGCGTGCGCGCATGCGCGCCGAGCTGGACCGCAGCGATGCCGCGCGGCTGGACCTCAAGCAGGGCGCCGGCGGCCTGGTGGACCTGGAGTTCCTGCTGCAGACCGGCGTGCTGGCCGGGGCGGCCAGCGACCCGGCGCTGTGCGGGCCGCGCGAAACCCCGCGGCTGGTCGATGCGCTGGCCGCCAGCGGCTGGCTGCCGCCGGCCGCCGCCACCGCCCTGCACGCTGCCCATGCCACCCTGCTCGATGCCGGGCTGTCGTGCACCCTGGACCGGCGCCCGCGCATCACCGTGCCCACCCCGGAGATCGAAAGCGCGTGCGCGGCGATCACCGCCGCGGCGGTGGCGCAGGGGCTGCCGTTCGAACCGGGCAGGGCGACGGATTGACCGACCGGCCGGCCCCGCGTCGCGCTACATCCGCGCCGGGGCCATCTTCCACAGCAGCGCGCGGAACGGCACCAGCAGGCACAGGCCGATGCCCAGCTTGACCAGCCAGTCGCCCACCGCCCAGCTCACCCACGGCAGCGGCGCACCGGCGAAGGCGATGGTCCAGAAGATCGCCGTGTCCAGGGTCGCACTGCAGCTGGTGGCCACCGCCGGCGCGCGCCACCAGTTGCCGCGGCGCAGCCGGTCGAACACGGTGATGTCCAGCAGCTGCGCGCAGATGAAGGCCATGCACGAGGCGATCGCGATGCGCGGCGTGGCCACCCATACCGACAGCAGCACCGCCACCGCGAAGCCGGCCCAGGCCACGCGCCGCGCGGCCTGCGGGCCGAAGCGGCGGTTGATCAGGTTGCTCACCAGGAACGCCACCGGGTAGCTGAAGGCGCCCCAGGTCAGCCAGTCGTTGATCGGGTACTGCACCAGCACGTTCGAACCCAGCACCACCGCGCCCATGGCCAGCACGGCCAGCAGCAGCGACAGGGGAGTGAGCGGGGCGAAACGGAGCGGGGGCGTCGGGGACATGGCGGCAGACGGGCAACGGGCGGCAACGCCAGGGGGCGTGGCCGCCGGCGGGCGGGAAAAAGTGGGTGGCGGTGCCGGAACAGGCAGGCGACAACGGGCCGGCATTGTACCGGCCGCCGGCTTTACCGCCGTTCACCCGTTCCCGGTGGCCGGGTACGGGCCTACAGCGTGGCGCTGTGGCTGTCGTCGGCCGCCTCGATGGTCGGCACGAAGGTCAGCACCGCGCCGTCGTCGGCGCGCAGCATCCAGCCGCTCCCGCGCGGGCTGGGGGTGAAGGCCACGGTCTGGCCGGGCACGAAATTGGCGGCCGGGTTGTCCTCGCGCTGCGGCCACTGCAGGCGCGCACTGTTCGCCGGGTCGCGCGGGTCCACCAGGGTCACGCTGCGGCCGCCGTCGGCGGTCTGCGCGATCTCCTTGACCTGCATGTCCGGCAGCGGCCCGGCGCTGATCCGGCGGCGGCCGTCGCCGGGTGCGTTGGTGCCCCTGGACAGCTCGCTGGCGCGGTTCATGCCCTCCGCCGACAGGAACACCGGCCCGGAGACCACCATCACCGCGCTGCCGCTGACCAGCAGCACCGAGACGTCGGAGGTGTTCAGGTTGTCGCCGGCGCGTGCCGGGGCGCCGGGCAACAGCAGGGCCAGGGCGAAGGTCAGGGCGGCAGCGGCGGACAAGGGCTTCATCGGGGCTTTCCTGGGGGTCACGGGGAAGAAGGGGCGGGCGCGGGGGCTGCGTCGCCTTGGTGGGGAATGCTCAACTCGCGCTCCAGCGCGCCACGGTGGTGCAGGAAATCGAACACCGATTCGACCGTCACCACCGAATAGTTGCCGGAAATGCGCTCGCTGGCCGGGTGGTCGGTGACCGCCACATTGTCGGCGAACAGGCGCGCGCCCAGCCGCTTGCCCAGGCCGATGTGCAGCCGTGCGGGGCGGTAGTCGTTGCGCTGCAGCCAGTCGCGCGTCGCGCTGCGCCCGTCCAGCACGCGGCCGTCGCCGGCCCGTGCCATCGCCGCGGCCAGCACTTCCAGCACCCACTGGTTGGAGTTCTGGTAGTCGGTGCTGCCGGGGTAGGCCAGCATGCTGTAGCGCGGCTGGTGCAGGGCACGCGCCGGCGCGGCGTCGCCCTCCAGCAACGGCGCCAGCGCCGCGCGCACCGCGGCGGTGGGAATGCCCACGCGCAGGTCGGTGCGGATGGCGCTTTCGCCCACCAGGTTCACCAGCCCCTCGCGATACAGCGCCGAAGTACCGCCCTGGCAGCGGTTGAGCAGGTGCAGTACTTCCCAGCGGCCGGCCGCGTCGCGCCGCAGCAACGCCAGGTGGCTGTGGCGCAGCCCATACCGGCTCAGGTCCTGGCCACCGCGCGCGGCAATGGCCACGTCCACCCCGGGCAGGGCATCCAGGGTGTCGGCGGTGAGCGCGGCCATGTCGAACATCGCCGCCATCGTGGTGGGCGGCGGGTAGCGCGGGGCGCAGGCCGGCGGCTGCGCGGCCGCGGCCGGTGCCAGCGAGGCCACGCACAGGGCCAACAGCGCGGGAAGGCGGGGGATCATCGGGGCGCATCCTTGCAGGGGCGGCGTAAAGAAGGGTTACAGGCCGAGCCGCGCCTTCACCTCGGCGGCGATGCGCGGGGTTTCGCGCAGCGGTTCGATCGGCTGCAGCGGATCGGCCTGCAGCGCGTCCAGCCCGTCCAGCAGGCGGCCGCGCGCGCGCAGGGCGCGCTGGAAGCGCTGCATGCGCGCCTGCGCGCGCTGGCCCAGCAGCACGCCCACCGGTACCCGGGTGGCGCAGGCCTCGGACAGCAGGTTCACCGAATCGGGCGTGCACACCACCCGGTCGGCCCAGCCCAGCAGGCCGGCATACGGGTTGCTGCCGTCGCCGCCGTCGCTCCAGATCACCCCGGGCACGTCATCGAACGCATGCAGCAGCGCCTGGGTCACCGGCCGCGGCGTGCGCCGCGAGGTGGTGGCCAGCACGCTGCCACCCTCGGCGCGGATGCGCGCGGCCAGTTCGCGCAGCACCGGCACGATCTCCGCCTGCTGCCACGGCGCATGGTCGGTGGGGCCGCCCACCAGCAGCGCGGTACGCGGCCCGGGCAACTGCTCGAAGCTGGCGAACGCGGCGCGGCCGCAGGCCAGCCAGTCGTCGGTCACCGGGTTCAGGCTGCCCAGCAGGGTCAGCACGTTGCCGCCGCGCAGGCGGTCATGCTCGGGCACCACCACCAGGTCCCAGTGGCGGGCGTTGATGCGCGGGTCCAGGATCTGCACCGTGCGCGTGCCACGCCCGCCCAGCACCCGCAGCGCGCCGGCCGCCTGGCGGCCGCAGCCGATCGCCAGCGCCGGTGCCGGCCCGGTGGCCAGTTGTTCGAAGGTCGGCCCAAACCCGCGTGCGGCACCGGGCAGGGTGCGCGGCGCCAGCCAGCGCCACGGCGCGCGCGGCTCCAGCTGCAGCCGCTGCTGGCCGCCCAGGCGCAGCGCCGAAGCCAACGCCACGGCCTGGCGCACGTTGCCGGCGCGGCCGTCGGTGATCGTCCAGGGAAGCGTCGATCGTTTCGCGTGTGGCATTAATTCGTTTCAGTCAGGCCGGGTGTTGCAACAGTCGCGACGCCCTACACTGCGCCCTCTGCTGCGGTGGCATTGTCCGGGGCTTGCCCGCACAAGGCCACGACCGTAGCCAATCCATCACGGAGTTTCCATGTCTGATGTTCTTGCCGATGCCGCGCTCGACCAGCTGTTCCGCACCGCGCGCACCCAGAATGCCTTCCAGGACCGCCCGGTCGAAGACAGCCAGCTGCGCGCGCTGTACGACCTGCTGAAGTGGGGCCCGACCGCGGCCAACTCCACGCCGGCGCGCTTCGTGTTCGTCAAGTCCGCCGAAGCCAAGCAGAAGCTCGCCCCGGCCCTGTCCGAAGGCAACCTGGCCAAGACCCTGGCCGCGCCGGTCACGGTGATCGTCGGTTACGACGAGGATTTCCACGAAAAGCTGCCGTACCTGTTCCCGCACACCGACGCCAAGTCCTGGTTCGACGGCCCGCGCGAAGGCCGCCACGAGGCCGCCTTCCGCAACGGCAGCCTGCAGGGCGCCTACCTGATGATGGCCGCGCGCGCGCTGGGGCTCGACGCCGGCCCGATGTCCGGCTTCGACAACGCCAAGGTCGACGCCGCCTTCTTCGCCGGCACCGCCATCAAGTCCAACTTCCTCGTCAACCTGGGCCATGGCGATCCGTCCGGCGTATTCCCGCGCCTGCCGCGCCTGTCCTTCGACGAAGCCGCGCGTATCGTTTGACCGCTCCACCCCGGCGCCGTCACGCCTGCGCCGGCATGCTGAAAAGACCGCTCCCGCCTTCTCATCCCGCATCCCAGGAGACACCCATGTCCACCGTCACCAAGCTGCTGCTCCCGCTGGCCCTGGCCGCCGCCATCACCGCCTGCTCCAAGCCGGCCGACACCGCTGCCCCGGCCGCCCCGGCCGACACCACCGCTGCCGCCCCGGCCGAAGCCGCCGCCCCGGCCGCGCCTGAAGTGGCCCCGATCCAGGTCGCTTCCGGCACCTACACGCTCGACCCGACCCACACCGACGTGCTGGTACAGTGGACCCACATGGGCTTCTCCAACCCGAGCGCGCACTTCGGCAACGCCGACGGCACCCTGGTCTACGACGCCGCCGACGTCAGCAAGTCCAGCGTGGAAGTGACCCTGCCGCTGTCGGGCCTGAACGCCTTCACCGCCAAGTTCGACGAACACCTGCGCAGCGCCGATTTCTTCGACGCCGCCAAGTTCCCGACCGCCACCTTCAAGAGCACCAAGGTCGAAGCCGCCGGCACCAACAAGCTCACCGTCACCGGCGACCTGACCGTCAAGGGCACCACCAAGCCGGTCACCCTGGACGTCACCATCAACGGCGCCGGCGAACACCCGATGCTGAAGCTGCCGTCGGTGGGCTTCGACGCCACCACCACCCTCAAGCGCAGCGACTTCGGCGTGGGCGCCTACGCCCCGGCGGTCAGCGACGAGGTCAAGGTGCGCATCACCACCGAAGCCTCGATCCCGAAGGCCGAGTAAGCCGCCACCGGGCACGTCCCGGCCGGCAACACGCACAAGGCCCGCCAATGGCGGGCCTTGTGCTTTTCATCGCGGCCGCATCGGCGCCGCGCCGTGGTGCGCCGGTGGCTCAGCGCAGCGCCTGCAGCCACGCCACCACCGCCTCGCTCGGCGACTGCCTGGGCTTCAGCGCCAGCCCGCTGGCCTGCACGAAGGTCTGCGCCACCTGCGCCAGCCGCTGCCGCGCGATCAGCATCACCTGCTTTGCCGCCGCCTGCTGCTTGCGCAGCTGCACGATATGGATCGACGGCCGCCCGGCCGGTGCGTACTTCTGGTCGCGGCGCAGCACGTCGGCCACCTGCGCCACTTCGTGTTCGGCCTGCAGCAGCTGCTGCTGCGCCTGCACCAGCGCCCGCAGCGGCGCGCGCAGCGCCTGCGGCTGCGCAAACCCGGCCAGCAGCGCATCGCACGGGCCATCGTCGGCCACGCGTGCCTGCAGGGTATCCATCACCGCCATCGTCAGTTTGCCCACGTTGCCGCCTGTTCCGCCATGACCGGGCGCGATTGTCGCATCGCCCATGCGCAAAAGGCCCGTCGGGGGCGGGCCTTTGCTCGCTTGTCGTTTGTTGCTCGTGGTGCGGCGGGGCGTTTACTCGCAGCGCACCGCGGTGATGGTGTTGTCCGCGTCCAGGAACACCCGCAGCCGGTCCTGGCGGATATCGCGGCTGACGATGGTGGCCGGGCCGATCGGATTCACCAGCCCGGCGCCGCTCTCGCGCGCCAGCCGGCGCATGTTGGCCTCGTTGCCCGGCTGGCCCACCGCCCACTGCAGCTGCGAGGCATCGCAGCGGCCGTCGCCGGCCACCGTGGGGCCGGGGGTGGACAGGCAGCCACCCAGGCCGGCGGCGAGCAGCACGGCGGTGGCGGGAACAAGCAGCAGGTTCAGCGGGCGCGGGGTCATGGCAGGCAACCGGATCAACTGCCCGCAGCATAGCAGCGGGCGCCTGCCGCGGCGTCGTGGTGCGGGCGGCTCAGTCGGCATCGCCGGGGTGCGCCTTCCAGTACCCGGTGGCGCGGATCCAGTCCGTCGGCACCTGCAGGTGCCCGGCAAAGAACTGCCGCATCGCCCGCGCGCGCCGCGATTCCAGCGCGATCCAGTAGTACGCATCGCCGTCGGGCACTTCGAAATCCACCAGCGCGTCCTCCAGCAGGGTGCTGCTGGCCGCGTCCACGCCATTGCGCTCCAGCCACGACACGCGCACCTGCGCGGCGCTGGGCAGCGGCTGCCGGTCGGCCTCCTCGGGGATCTCGATCAGCACCTCGGCCTGCGCGTGTTCCGGCAGTTCCGCCAGGCGCCGGGCGATGGCCGGCAGCGCGGTTTCGTCGCCGATCAGCACATAGGCGTCGTAGTCGTCGGCCACCTGGTAGGAACCGCGCGGCCCGGCCACCACCAGCGCATCGCCCGGCTGCGCACGCAGCGCCCAGCCCGATGCCACGCCGTGGCCGTGCAGCACGAAATCCAGCACCAGCTCACCGGCCGCGGCATCGTGCAGGCGCGGGGTGTAATCGCGGCTGGGCGAGGGCGCCAGCCCGTCCGGGTAGCGCGGGCCCTGCGCGGTCAGCTCCGGCAGCACGAACGCGCCCTGCGCATTGGGGAAGAACAGCTTGACGTGGTCATCCGGCCCCGGGCTGTCGAAGCCTTCCAGGGCATCGCCGCCCAGCACCACGCGCTGCATGTGCGGGGTCAGGCGCTCGCTGCGCAGCACGTGCAGCTGGCGGAAGCGCGGGGTGAGGGAAATCCGTCGGTTTTCGTGCAATGACATGGGAATGGCTCGTCAGAAGTGGGGTCAGAGTCGGTGTTTCGCCGCGTCGCCGTGCGCATGTGCGGCCGCCTGGTCCAGCAGCGCGGCCACGTGGGCGGCATCGGCGTCCTGCCAGCGGCCGTTGCGCGCCACCAGCGCCTTCTTCAATCGCTGCATGGCCGCGCGCACCGGCGGCGGCAGGCTGGCCTTGGCCATGGCGCGCGCGCGCTCACGGGCGCGCCGCTGCGCCGCCTCCACCTCGGCCGCGTGCAGCGCCAGCTGCGCCAGCCCGGTTGCGGTGATGCGGTAGCGCCTGCGGCCGCCATCGGCCTCGGCCACCACCCAGCGCTGCTTTTCGAAATCGGCCAGCAGCGGGTACACCGAGCCGGCGCTGGGCACGTACACGTGCATGAACATCTCGCCCACCTGCTGGATCAGCTCATACCCGTGGCGTGGCGCCTGCCCAAGCAGCGCCAGCAGCAGCAGGCGCAGGTCGCCACGGCCAAGCGCGCGGGCGGCGGGGTGTTGGCGGGGGCTGGACGAGGCGGCGGGCATGGGTTTTCGATATATCGAACAAGCTAATGACGATATATCGAAAACTGCCCGTGCGCAAACCTGCCGCAGCCCTGGCCCGGGCCGCTGTCATCGCGCTGACCCGCCGCCGCGGCAGTGTTGCCCTTTGCCTGCATGCCCGCGGCAGGGCGTGCCGACGGGACACGCTGTTCCGCGGCCACGCGCCGCAGTGGCCGCGCGCTGCCGTTGCCAACGCCGGTGCCGGGGCGTGCGGGCAAGCCAGTGCGGGGCGTCGCGGCTGTCCGCCGCTGTCCCGGCAACGGCCATCGCGCTGTCGCGTGTTGTCCGCCAGACACCGCGATCGGCAAGCCCATACGCAGGCGTAGCCAGCTTCGCGGGCGGGCGGGTGCGCTACACTTTGTGGCTCAAAACTACTGAACAAGCGCGCGCGTGCGTGCCGTAACTGGGAGCGCCAATGAACTGGTTGAATGAAGTGCTGAACAACGACCCGAACCCCCTGGAAACCCAGGAGTGGATCGAGTCGTTGAAGGCCGTTATCGATGTCGAGGGCCCCGAGCGCGCGCATCAGTTGCTGGAAGGCATGGTTGAACTGACCCGTCGTTCGGGTGCGTTCCTGCCGTTCTCCCCCACCACCGAATACGTCAACACCATCGAGCCGCAGCTGGAGGCCAAGAGCCCCGGCAACGCCGAGCTGGAATGGCGCATCCGTTCCATCATCCGCTGGAACGCCATGGCCACCGTGGTGCGCGCCAACCGCAAGCCGGGCGACCTGGGCGGCCACATCGCCTCCTTCGCCTCCGGCGCCACGCTCTATGACGTGGGCTTCAACCACTTCTGGCGCGCGCCCAGCGACACCCACCCGGGCGACCTGCTGTTCATCCAGGGCCACAGTGCCCCGGGCATCTACGCCCGCGCCTTCCTGGAAGGCCGCATCGACGAGCAGCAGCTGGACAAGTTCCGCATGGAAGTGGACGGCGGCGGCCTGTCGTCCTACCCGCACCCGTGGCTGATGCCGGACTTCTGGCAGACCCCCACCGTGTCCATGGGCCTGGGCCCGCTGGCCGCCATCTACCAGGCGCAGTTCATGCGCTACCTGGAAAACCGCGGCCTGATCGAGAAGTCCGACCGCAAGGTGTGGTGCTTCATCGGCGACGGCGAGAGCGACGAGCCCGAGACCCTGGGCGCGATTGCACTTGCCGGCCGCGAAGGCCTGGACAACCTGATCTTCGTGGTCAACTGCAACCTGCAGCGCCTGGACGGCCCGGTGCGCGGCAACGGCAAGATCATCCAGGAACTGGAAGGCGTGTTCCGCGGCGGCGGCTGGAACGTCATCAAGCTGCTGTGGGGCTCCTACTGGGATCCGCTTCTGGCCAAGGACACCAACGGCGTCCTCAAGAAGCTGATGATGGAAACCGTCGACGGCGAATACCAGAACTGCAAGGCCTTCGGCGGCGCGTACACGCGCGAGCATTTCTTCGGCAAGTACCCGGAAACCGCGGCCATGGTGGCCAGCCTGTCCGACGACGACATCTGGCGCCTGAACCGCGGCGGCCATGACCCGCACAAGGTGTACGCCGCCTACCACCAGGCCGTGAACACCAAGGGCATGCCCACCGTCATCCTGGCCAAGACGGTCAAGGGCTACGGCATGGGCAGCGCCGGCGAGGCGCTCAACCCCACCCACCAGACCAAGAAGCTGGACGACGAAGCGGTGCGCCACTTCCGCGACCGCTTCAACATCCCGGTCACCGACGAACAGCTCAAGGACGGCCAGGTGCCGTTCTACCACCCGGGCCCGGATTCGCCGGAAGTACAGTACCTGCAGGCGCGCCGCGCCGCGCTCGGCGGCTACCTGCCGCAGCGCCGCCGCAAGGCCGACAAGTCCTTCAACGCCCCCAAGCTGGAAACCTACGAGCGCCTGCTCAAGGATTCGGGCGAGCGCACCTACTCCACCACCATGGCCTTCGTGCAGACGCTGAACATCAGCCTGCGCGACAAGGAGCTGGGCCCGCGCCTGGTGCCCATCGTCGCCGACGAAGCCCGCACCTTCGGCATGGAAGGCCTGTTCCGCCAGATCGGCATCTACGCCCCGTACGGCCAGAAGTACAAGCCGGTCGACGCCGACCAGCTCATGTACTACCGCGAAGACCAGAGCGGCCAGGTGCTGCAGCAGGGCATCAGCGAGCCGGGCGCCATCGCCTCGTGGATGGCCGCCGGCACCAGCTACTCGGTCAGCAACGTGCCCATGCTGCCGTTCTACATCTACTACTCGATGTTCGGCTTCCAGCGCGTGGGCGACCTGGCCTGGCAGGCGGCGGACATGCGTACCCGCGGCTTCCTGCTGGGCGGCACCGCCGGCCGCACCACCCTCAACGGCGAAGGCCTGCAGCATGAGGACGGCTTCAGCCACATCGTGGCCGGCGGCATTCCCAACGTGCGCAGCTACGACCCCACCTTCGGCTACGAAGTCACGGTGATCCTGCAGCATGGCACCAAGGCCATGATGGAAGACCAGATCGACGAGTACTACTACATCACCCTGATGAACGAAAACTACACCCACCCGGCCATGCCGGAAGGTGCAGCCGACGGCATCATCAAGGGCATGTACCTGCTCACCGACGCCGGCAAGCCCAAGAAGGGCGAACTGCGCGTGCAGCTGCTGGGCAGCGGCACCATCCTGCGCGAAGCCATCGCCGCGGCCGAACTGCTGGACAAGGACTTCGGCGTCACCGCCGACATCTGGTCCTGCCCCAGCTTCAACGAGCTGCGCCGCGACGGCTTCGACGCCGAGCGCTGGAACCGCCTCCACCCGGAAGCCGAACCGCGCAAGGCCTATGTCACCCAGCTGCTGGAAGGCCGCCAGGGCCCGGCCATCGCCGCAACGGACTACGTGCGTGCCTACGCCGACCAGATCCGCGCCTTCGTGCCGATGACCTACTCGGTGCTGGGCACGGACGGCTTCGGCCGCTCCGACACCCGCGCCAACCTGCGCCGCTTCTTCGAAGTGGACCGCTACTACATCGCCCACGCCGCCATCGCGGCGCTGGCGAAGGACGGCAAGATGACCGCGAAGGACGTGGCCCGGGCGATCAAGCAGTACAACATTGATCCGGAGAAGGCGAACCCTGTTGGGGTTTGATCCACCAACGGTATGGTGCATTGGAAGGGCGGCCGCGAGGCCGCCCTTTCGCGCTACAAGTATCTTCCCGTCGCAGCCTTTGCGAACGGGATCCCGCAGGCTCACCGCTGAGGCTCACCAGGTCTAGCGAGCAACATAACTCACAGTAAGTAAATGAAGAAAAGTAGCGAGCCCAAAATCAAGCAGGCCGGCCCTAGGGTTATCTCATTATTCTCTGGCTGCGGTGGCATGGATTTCGGAATAAAGGCTGCTGGCGGTAATATTGTCTTTAGCAATGACATCCTCTCGGATGCTTGCAAGACCTTGCAAAAGTATTTCCCTGAGACCAAGGTGGTCTGTGGTGACATCGCCGCGGTAACGGAGTTCCCTGCTGCGGATGTGGTTGTGGGTGGTTACCCATGTCAATCCTTTTCGATGGCAGGAAACCGAGATCCTAGGAAAGATGTTAGAACCAATTTATACAAACAGTTCCTTCGGGTTGTTGAGCTAGTTCAGCCAAATTACTTCGTTGCAGAGAATGTTTCTGGACTCAAGCAACTTGGTGCTGGTAGTTTCTTGGAGGAGCAGGAAAATGCTTACAAAAGGGCTGGCTATGAGGTAACTCATCACCTTCTGAATGCGCGCGACTTTGGGGTGCCTCAGTCTCGGAAGCGTCTGTTTATTGTTGGGGTCAGAAAGGATCTGGCGAAGAAGTTCTTATTCCCAAGCGCGACTCACGGTAAGGCGACAAAGAAATCGCCTCATCTGCTGCCGTACACATCTCACGGAGATGCGATCAAGGATCTTCCGCTTTGGCCCACTGGTGAGTTCTACGAACGGCCTCACGATCCGGACAAGGGTTTCTCTTGGTATTTCATGTCTCGCAATAGAAAAGCGAAGTGGGACAATCCTGCGTTTACGGTAGTGGCGAACTGGAGGCACATAACTCTTCACCCGGCCAGCCCAACTATGAAACTGACCTGGTCAAATCTGGCCGACGGCTGGAAGCAGCGCTGGGATTTCACCAATGAATACGACCATCAGGTTGAGGGTCAGGAGAGGCCTGTACTCAAGGAGCCGCGACGTCTGTCTTGGCGTGAATGTGCACTAATCCAGACTTTTCCGCGGAACTTCGAGCCAGTCGGGGACGTCGATTCTAAGTTCACCCAGATTGGCAACGCAGTTCCGCCTAAGCTGGCAGAGGTAATATTTCGACATCTTTTCTCAGGTGCAGGTCTAATTAGTTCCAGTCCTAGTCGCAAGAGATAGAGAAAGTGAATAAGAAATACCTATTGGATGGTGCCTGCGCCAATTTGGTTCGCGCAGTATCTAGTGCATCTGCTCAGGCCAAAAATGAGGCGCAGCTTCGGCACGAGATCGAGGTTGCGCTTCAGGCTGCATGCGCATCCATAGGTATTCCGTGGACGCCGTTCCAGATGGAGCGAGCACTGAAGCGGAAAGGTGAGTCGACCAAGTTCATCGACGTGGCGCACGGTGGCGTTCTTATCGAGTATGAGCCTCCATGCTGTTTCGTTGACTCACTCAACGCCAAAGCAAAGCATGCAAGAAGGCAAGTTGAAGAGTACTCGCGCCTGATCGCTTCTGAGGAAGGGCGCCCTCTTGGCGAGTACATGCTCGTGGCATGGGATGGTGCCTCGGTCACATTTGGTCGACATAATAGTGAATCTGACCGGTGCGATTGGGAGGGGGTAGTTCCGTTCGATCTGAGTTCGGCTCGCCGTTTGCTACTGGCAATGGAGTCGAGCGGTAAGCCTCTGGTTCATCCTAAGTTACTCCAAGTATTGATCGGGCCTGACTCCGCATCGGGGACAGAGTTAATTCCTGTTCTCTATTCGAGGGTCTGCAACAGCATTAATGATAGCTCCAGTAAAACCCGTATGCTGTTTGTGGAGTGGGGGCGTTTGTTCGCCCAGGTCGTAGGCTTCCAGCCAGATGGAATGAAGAAGCTCCTTCGACGTCAGGAGCTCTCCCATGGTCAGCCTTATGACTCGAATCCGACGGCATATCTTTTTGCTCTGAATACCTATGTCGCGATCGTCGCGAAGGTAGTAGTTGCGTGCGCGCTGCCGCGCGCTAGCCAAGATGTGCTGGATTGCTCGGTCCCAGTCAAGACACGCCTCTCCGCCGTTGAGAGTGGGCGACTCTACGAAGGCTCCGGAATTCTCAACATGCTAGACGGGGACTTCTTCTCCTGGTATCTGGATGAAAGTAATTGGAGCATGTTCGAGGGTGGTCTTTCCATCTTGCTAGGGAAACTATCAGGAATTGACTTCGAGGTTGCTAAGAAGGACCCGAATACCACCCGCGACCTGTTTAAGGGGATCTACGAGCAGTTCATTCCTCGAGAGATACGTCATGCGTTGGGCGAGTTCTACACGCCGGACTGGCTTGCTGAGATGACGCTCGCCATGACCAAATGGACCGTGGATGATTCGATGACGGACCCTGCCTGCGGTTCAGGCACCTTCTTACTGGAGGCACTTCGCCGGCGTCTTCTCGCTGGTCATTCTTCTAGCGCTAAAAGCTTGTTGTCGGGAATCAACGGAGTTGATTTGAATCCGTTGGCCGTACTGACTGCAAAGGCCTCGCTCGCCATATTTATCGCGCCTTACCTAAATCCAAGCGAGCCAGTACGCTTGCCCGTCTATTTGGCTGACAGCATTAATCCGGCAAGGCCCGGTGGTGGATTGCTTCCATCATATCGCTATTCTCTCAGTACTGAGCTTGGGTTGGTTAGTTTCACTGTGCCATTGCTGTTGATAAAGAGTGAGGCATTCTTCCCGGTATTCAAAAGGATTCGAGATCTCATCGAGCAAGATCGATCAGCGGAATATATTGCCGGTGATGTCGAGGAGGTGTTGCGTCGTAATGGGCTTGATCCATCGTTGATTCATACACTAAAAGAAGCGATTGCATCGTTTGTAGGGCTGCATGAGCAAGGGTGGAATGGAATATGGTGCTCGATTGTTGCAGATAGATTTGCGGCAGGTGCGGTGGAGCCCGCGTCCTATGTCTGCGGAAACCCGCCTTGGATTAAATGGAGTAATTTGCCTCGGGAGTACACCAAGCGAATTCAGCCGCTTTGCAAGGAACTGGGTGTCTTCAGTGATGCAAAGTGGGTCGGCGGTATTGAAGGGGATGTGTCAACGGTTGTTGCTTTTCAGGCCATTCGCACCTATTTGGCACCTGGCGGGCAGATGTGTTTGCTATTACCTGGATCTGTCTTTGAGACACCGTCGAGCGCCGGTTTTCGGCGGCTGCTCGTGGGGTCTGAGGAAACTCAGTGCGCTTTTGAGCGAATTGAGGATTTTGACAAGATTGCGCCGTTCGATGGTGTGAGCAACATGCCTCGAGCGGTGCTGATCAGAAAATCTGCAAGCACGAAGTATCCAGTTCCCTACGAGCGATGGATTGTTAATAATGTGGCAGCTAGTACGGCTCGTTCAGTTAGATGTGCGGCTGAGTTCGTTGCTATCGCGGATGCTGAGCATCTTTCAGCTTGGCCAGTTCCAGGAGGGCAAGACAGGCCGTGGATCGTTGGTCGCAGCGAAGAGAGGGACGAGTTGGACGCCGTATTCGGGTTGCCAAATCCTCGCTATCAGGCGAGAAAAGGCGTTACGGCGGATAGAAACGGTATCTACTGGGTGAGGGAGTCCGGGTCTGAGAGGAATGGTCTAATTACCATTACGAACGAGGCCGAAATTGGAAAGACCAAGGGCATTCCTAGAATAACTGCGCCGGTGGAAATTGATCACGTGTTTCCCTTGCTGAGGGGGCGAGGAGTATCTAAATTCAAAGCTACTCCAGAGCCGGAACTCCGTTACCTCGTTCCGCAACGAACAATGCATGGGGATCCGAATCTCCACGAACGTAGCCCTTTTACCTACGCATTCTTGAGGAACTTCAGGGATGAGCTCTCTAGGCGTTCTAGTTTCAAGAGGTTTCAGAAAGGGCAGCCATACTACTCTCTTTGGAGTGTGGGAGATTATACATTCTCCCCCTACAAGGTCCTGTGGAGGGAGATTGGTGGGAGTGGCTTTGAAGTAGCATATGTAGGCAGCTCAGAGGTGGGTGGTCGCAAGATGGTCGTCATTCCAGATCATAAGCTCTACTTTATTCCTGTAGAGACTGAGGAGGAGGCCGCTTTTGTTACTGGATTTCTTGGTTCCCGTACAGTATCGCGCTCTATTGCATCTTACGGAGCAACTCTCAGCTTTGGAGTGAGTGTCAGCGATTACATTCACATACCGACCTACGACAACCAGAATGATCTTATGAGGGAAATAGCACGACACGTAATGGCAGCATCGGGTGGGCACGTAGAGATTGCAGTGGAGTGTGTGGAAAGAATAAATGACTGCGTGGCTAAGCTAATTGCTGGCGGTTCATCTTCTCAGTGATAGATGCTTTGGTGGTGAAATGCGAGTGGTGCGGTAAAAATTAATTGTGGAGTTTGACGGCGTTATTTGAGAGTTTTGGTGGCCGATAGTTGGATGCTGCTTGGTGGGTTTTGATCATCACCTTGAATGATGTGCATTATAGGAGATGTTTGCGTTGGGTTTGCATATCCGCTGGTGCGGAATAGTTCCAGCTTTTTGTAGGCATGGCTTTCCTGTTCGGTCGATAGGATTGCTTGGGATTGAACGAAGAATAGTTGTCTGTCGGATTCCAGGAAGTAGTGGGGTAGGAAGTCACCGCGAGTTTGCCGGTCTGTTCGGATCGGCGTTGACTTTGCTTCAAAGCAGCAGCACTCTCACCCCCAAGGAGCGTCGAAACTCCTCACACAGCGGTACCCACCTCCGTCAAACCGGTGGGTTTTTTGTGCCCAATCCTCCGGGCGCAAGCCGACGCGATGCCTGCGTCGGGAGGGCGGCTAATACAACACCCTTCGGGGAAATACGCCCGCCGTCTGTGTGCGGTTTCGAACCTCCCGACATCCCGTCGCCTTCGGGCGGCGGTACTTGGCGTATTCCAGGAGGGCGTTGCCATGTACACCGCACCATCCCCGCCGGCCCACGCGCCGGGCTACCTGTTGCCGGAGGGCGCGCACGCCCTGCTGCTTGAAGTGGGCGACGTCATGCAGCGGCTGGCCGCACTGGCGGCCACCGAGCAGGGCAACCACGACCTCACCGTGCACCTGCTCTGCCAGCCCGGCGTGCTGGCGCAATGCCTGCGCAGCCTGTCCGCCCGCATCAACGTCGCCCTGCGCGAGTGCAGCGGTGTGGCCCACTCCGCCTGCAACCCGCCGGGGGCGCCATGAGCCGCCGCCGCGCATCTGCCGCCCCAACCGCCAAGCGGCCGCCCCGCCGCCATGCACGCACAACCGCGCAAACACTGCTCGACGCCTTGCCGCCGCTGCCGCCGCCGGACCTGGAGCCCGACCCGCTCCCCACCGGCCCCGGCCGCCTGAGCGCACCGCGCCGCCCGCGCCAGCCCCGCCAGTGCACCGTCAGTTACACCTACTACCCCGGCGCCCACGGCCACGGCGGCGACCAGCCCGTCCCACACCTGCGCCTGAGCGGCCTGTGGCTGGAGCAGCTGGGCTTCGCCATCGGCGCCAAGCTGCGCATCAC
>ERZ778017.1008-NODE-1008-length-31591-cov-33.612792_pt1 | contig 31591 bp, 27 predicted proteins | sample MGYA00375747_ERZ778017 | MGnify/ENA primary metagenome ERZ778017 (study PRJEB29350, sample SAMN05509838) | bioreactor metagenome | biome: bioreactor; material: wastewater | place: South Africa: University of Cape Town | collected 2014-03-17 ...
GCGCGATGATATAATAGGTCGGCAGCGCATATTTGGTGTGCGGCAGGCTGATCTCTACAACCTCGGCCCCTGCATCCTTCAGCATCGCAATGCCGGCGTCCCACATCGCGTCGATCTCGGGATCGATGCCCTCAAGGCGATATTCTTTGGGAATACCGACCTTTTTGCCTTGGAGATCGCTCGACAAGGCCGCTTCCCAATTGGGCACGGGCAGGTCGAGGCTGGTCGCGTCCTTCGGATCGAAGCCCGCCATATTTTCGAGCATGATCGCGCAGTCGCGGACATCGCGCGCCATCGGCCCCGCCTGATCGAGCGAGCTGGCGAACGCGACGATGCCCCAGCGCGAGCAGCGGCCATAGGTCGGCTTGATCCCCGAAATGCCCGTAAAGGCCGCGGGCTGGCGGATCGAGCCGCCGGTGTCGGTGCCGGTCGCCGCAGGGCAGAGCCGCGCCGCGATCGCCGCCGACGAGCCGCCCGACGACCCGCCCGGCGCAAGCGCGGCATTGCCGCCGTCGTTGCGCTTCCACGGGCTGATCACATTGCCGAAATAGCTCGTCTCGTTCGACGAACCCATCGCGAACTGGTCGAGGTTGAGCTTGCCGAGCATGCCGCAACCTGCGTCCCACAATTTCTGGCTGACGGTCGATTCATAGCGCGGCACAAAGCCTTCGAGCATATGGCTCGCGGCGGTCGTCTGGACGCCGTTCGTCGCGAACAGATCCTTCATGCCGATCGGCACGCCCGACAGCGGTTTCAGCGTCCCGGCGGCGCGGTCGGCATCGGCCGCCCTCGCGGCCTCGATCGCGCGGTCGGGTGTTTCGACGATGAAGGCATTGAGCGCCTTGGCGCCCGCCACGTTGGCATTGAACGCATCGGCAACTTCGACAGCGCTGAAATCGCCCGCGCGGTGGCCGTCGCGGATTTCTGCAACGGTGAGATTCGTAAGATCAGTCATTTCCCAAACCCGCTCGTGCTGAGCTTGTCGAAGCACCGTTCTTCATTTTTCGAACGGTGAAGAGAAGAACGGCCCTTCCCCCGGACTTGATCCGGGGTCAGGGCAAACGGAAAAACAGCAAGGCGCATCATTCGATCACCTTGGGAACGCCGAAGAAGCCGTGCTGCGGTTCGGGCGCATTGGCAAGGATATCGTCGCGGCGGCCCCCACCAGTCAGCGGGTCGGCGTCGACGACATCGTCGCGCAGGCGCAGCGTGTTCGGGATGACGGCGGTCATCGGCTCGACGCCGGTCACGTCGACCTCGCCCAATTGCTCGACCCAGCCGAGGATACCGTTGAGTTCGCCTTCCATCGCCGCCGCTTCGTCATCGGTGATGGCGATGCGCGCGAGCGACGCAATTTTCCGGACTGTTGCTTGATCGATTGCCATGTCTGTCGCCTTATCGGGAGAAGCAGCGCCGCTAGCACCCTCGCCGCACCGCATCAACTATGATCCTGACCGCCGCGGCGCGGCTAGATCCGGTGACGCCCCTATTCGAAATTGCCGCCCACGGCCTTGCCACCAACGAAAAGCTGTCGGCGCTGGACCGTGCGCAGTTCGACCGGCGCCTTGACCAGATCGTCGACGGTCAACGCCGTGTCGCCGCGCGAGGGGCTAGCTTCGAACGCATAATTCTGGCTCCAGCGGCCCCTGGCGTCGCGTTCGAGCATCATCACCCGCGCCTGCCCCCGTCCGATTACCGCGACGCGCTGGTCCGACAGCCAGTAGAGAATGCAGGGTGCGTCGCGGCACCATTGCTGATCCTCGATCGCCTTCTCGACCTCCGGAATCAGGGTCCGCCCGGCCGGCAGGACGCGAACCTTGTCGGCGAGCGGCGTCACGCGATAGGCGACTTTCGCCGCATCGCCGTCATCGCCCGGGCCCAAATCCCAGCGGTTCTTCGCGCTCATGGCGATTTTCGCGCGGTTCGCGCGTGCCTTGTCGGGCGACTTGGCGAGACGCGCCAACGCCTGCCGCCCGCTCGGCCCGAAATCGAACGCCAGCGCCGCCCAGTCGAACTTGCCCGCACCGACCGTGCCATTCTCCAGCCGCGCAAGCTGATCGCGCGTTGCGATCGCGCCGAAATCGACGATGGGCAGCGCCAGGAAACCTGCAAGCAGGACCAGCCCGATCGCCAATTTCTGTTGCAGGGGCCGCAACAGATCGTCGAAATCATGCCGTCCGCGTGCCACCGACCACAGCCCTGATATGCCATAAGCGACGGCGATTACCGCCGCGATCACGCCCCACAGCCGCTCGGGCGTCCAGCCATATTGGAGCACGCGCAGGTGCATCGAATAAAAGGCAATCACCGCGAGCGGCAGAACCACCGCGACCAGCGCCGCCGCGGCAATATGCAGCAGCCGGTTGCCCGCGCGCTCGTCCCGGCCGTTGCCGATCGCGGCATTGGCGAGCAACACGGCAAAGGCGGCCGCCGCCATCATCAGCGCCGCGGTCGAAAAACCCGATCGCCACAAGGGTTGCAGGCCCGTCCCGACAAGCGACAGCAAGAAGATCAGCAACGCCGCGGCGAGCACCGGGGCGAGCACCGAAAGCACGATCATCACCAGCCGCTGCAACGTCGCAACGAGCTTGTCGCGCTCCCGCAGCAGGCCGACCGCGCCGCCGAACGCTGCCCCCGCGAGCATCCAGCCGAACCATTCGCCGCGCAGCAGTTCGCGGATCAGGTCGATGCCGATCAGGTGGAACATTTCGCCAATCAGCACGGTGAGCAGGAAGGACAGGCCGACGAACGCCAGTGATGCCGCGCCGATCACCGCGTCGGTCCAGGCGTGGCTGTGCAGCCGGTCGTAGGGCATCTGCCACAGCTTCCAGAACCGTCCGTCGGGCGCGACGTCGCGGCGCGTCTGAAAGAGCGGCGTGGCGACCAGGACCGCCAGCAACCCCGACCAGAAGGGCCATTCGAAGGGCGAGGCATCGAAATTATAGCCTGCCCCGTTCCACACGATCAGCGCCATGATCGCGCCCCACAGGAGCGCGAAGCCTGCGGCCCAATGCACGCGGCGGATTTCCATGCCGAGCGTGAATACCAGCGTTGCGACCGCGACGAAGGTCGCGAGCGCCATCCGCCAGCGGTCAAGCGGATCGCCATAGTCATGGTCGATGCAGGCGTGAAAAAGCAGGCCCGCGGTCGCGCAGAGCGCCGCCATGACCCAGGGACGCTGCGGCCACGGCGGATCGCTGTCGTCGAGGCGAGTGGAAAGCACGGGCGAATCGGGCGCGGTGCCGCTTGCGATGCTGTCGGTCATGCCCCACATCTGGGCTTGTTTGATGGCGCGGCGCAAGCCAGATAGCGCACCCATATCTCCCGCCGCATGGAGCCCTGACTTGGCCCGCAAATTCCTCTATTTCATCGCCGCAATCATCCTGATGATACTTGGCGTCGGCATTGCCTATCAGCTCAATCCCGGCTGGTTCGGGCGGGTCGCCTTCGTTCCGAGCAGCGATTTCGTGCCGCAAGCGGCGGTGGCGGCCAACGCCTATGACAATCCCAAAATGTGGATCGCCCGCCCCGGCCTGCCCGACGACCCGTCGGCCTGGCGTCCGCCCGCCGCCGAAGCGGAGGCCGGAGGCGGCGAAAGCGAAGCAAGCGCCCCTGAACCGGGCGCACGGCCGCTGATTGCGCCCGCAAAGGCGGCCGAAGCATCGGGAGCGGCACCGATCGCGCCGCTCGGCGATGCCGCGGTCTTTTTCGTCCACCCGACAAGCTATTACAGCAAGGCGAGCTGGAACGCGCCGCTCGGCGATGCCGACGCCGATTATCGCGCCACGCTGTTCGTGCGGGGCATGGCAAGCGCATTCGGCGATGCGGGCGCCATATGGGCGCCGCGCTATCGCCAGGCGACGCTTGGCGCGTTTCTGGCCGAAGACCGCGTCACGGCGGGCAAGGCGATCGACGCCGCCTACCGCGACGTCGAACAGGCGTTCGACGCCTTTCTGGCCGCCATTCCCAAGGACAAGCCGATCATTCTTGCGGGCCATAGCCAGGGCGCGCTGCATCTGACGACGCTGCTCAAGAACCGCATCGCGGGCACGCCGCTCGCGAAGCGCATCGTGGCCGCTTATGTCATCGGCTGGCCGATCAGCCGCGACACCGATATGGCCGCGCTCGGCCTGCCCGCCTGCGATACGCCCGATCAAAAGGGCTGCATCCTGTCTTGGGCAAGCTTTGCCGAGCCCGCCGACACCTCGATGGTCACCGGCGCATATGACGGCACAATCGGCTTCGATGGACGCCCGCGCGCGGGCACGCGCATGCTCTGTACCAACCCGCTCACCGGCACGCCCGATGCCGCCGCCGGACCGGAGGCGAACATCGGCACGCTCAAACCGTCCGATGGCTTCCGCAAAGGCGAGCTCATCACCGGCAAGGTCGGCGCCAAATGCGACGACGATCGCGGCTTCCTGCTGATCGGCGACGCCGATGCGGCGCAGCATTTTGTCGTCGCGGGCTATGTGCTGCCCGGCAACAATTATCATGTCTATGACATCACCCTGTTCTGGGCGAATGTCCGCGCCGATGCGCTACGGCGGCTGGCAACCTTCGAAGGCAAACCCTCGCCGCTGCCGCCCCCCGCAGCGCCGGTTGCGACGACGACGCCCACCTCTAAATCCTAACATCGTCATTGCGAGCGAAGCGAAGCAATCCAGAGTAGGCGCAAACCGCTCTGGATTGCTTCGCTTCGCTCGCAATGACAAGGCTTTGGGATTAGGGGTCGATCGATGATTACCACCGCTGCTTCCGAATTCGCCGCCGCCCTGCCCGGTGGCGGCCGCCTTGTCGGGCTTGATGTCGGGACCAAGACGATCGGTGTTGCGCTGTGCGACGCGGGATGGAGCTTCGCGACGCCTGACAAGACGATCGTCCGCAAGAAATTCACGGTCGATTTCGAGGCTCTCAAGGCGTTGATCGCCGCGCAATCGGTGGTCGGCATCGTCGTCGGCCTGCCGCTCAACATGGACGGCAGCGACAGCCCGCGCACCCAAAGCACCCGCGCCTTCGCGCGCAATCTCGCGCCGCTCGCGCTACCCTTGCTGCTGTGGGACGAGCGCTGGTCGACCGCCGCGGTGGAGCGTGCGATGATCGCCGCCGACGTCAGCCGCGCCAAGCGTGCCGAGCGCGTCGACAGCGCGGCCGCCGCCTTCATCCTGCAGGGCGCGATCGACGCGCTGGTGCGCTGACTTTAACATTTCGCGGGTATTTCGCGTTTATACGGCCGAAAATGACCGCCTATATTCTCTATTGGCTTATCGCCGCCAACCTGATCGCTTTTGCGCTGATGGTAATCGACAAGCGGCGCGCCGACAAAGGGCTTTGGCGCATCCGCGAAGCGACGCTACTCGACTGGGCGAGGATCGGCGGCGCGATCGGGACCGTCGCGGCCTCGCGCCTCGTTCGCCACAAGACGCGCAAACAGCCCTTCGCGGACGATATGCATTTTCTGTTCGCGATGGAGGTCGTACTTCTGGCCTTGTGGGCGTTCGGCCTCTTCGATCCCCTCCTGTCCGAAGCGGAGAGCAAACTCGGTCCGTTCGTATCCACGGCGCTTGCCTATTTGCGCGCTGCGACCTAAAGGCTCGGCTTTAATGACAAGCGCAACTCCTCGACCCGCCAGCGACTATCCGCCCGGCGGCGATGCCTTTCGCCATCGCCACCTGACCGGTATCGCCCAGCTCACCCCGTGGGAGATTTCCTACATCCTCGACGCCGCCGAAGAGTGGGTCGAACTCAATCGCAGCGGCGCGGCGAAGCATGACGACCGGCTCAAGGGGCTGACGATCATCAACGCCTTTTTCGAAAATTCGACGCGCACGCTCCTGTCGTTCGAGATCGCGGGCAAGCGCCTCGGCGCCGATGTCGTGAACATGCACGCCGCACAGTCAAGCGTGAAGAAGGGTGAGACGCTGATCGACACGGCGATGACGCTGAATGCGATGCGCGCCGACGCGATGGTGATCCGCCATGCGTCGTCGGGCGCGGTGCAACTGATTGCCGACAAGGTCGATTGCCCGGTGCTCAACGCCGGCGACGGGCGCCACGAACATCCGACGCAGGCGTTGCTCGATGCGCTGACGATCCGCCGCCGGCTCGGACGGGTCGAAGGGCTGACGATCACGATCTGCGGCGACGTGCTGCACAGCCGCGTCGCGCGTTCGAACATCCTGGCGCTCACCCTGCTCGGCAATGAGGTGCGCGTCGTCGCGCCGCCGACGCTGACGCCGCCCGCGATGGAACGGATGCATGTCGCGACCTTCACCGACATGGACGAAGGGTTGAAAGGCGCCGATGTCGTGATGATGCTGCGCCTGCAGAACGAGCGCATGGACGGCGCCTATCTGCCGAGTGCGCGCGAGTATCACGCGCTCTACGGCCTGACGCCGCAGCGGCTGGACAAGGCGAAGCCCGATGCGATCGTCATGCACCCCGGTCCGATGAACCGCGGGGTCGAGATCGACAGCAATGTCGCCGACGATCCGGCGCGCTCGACGATTACCGAGCAGGTCGAAATGGGGGTCGCCGTCCGCATGGCTTGCCTCGACATATTGACGCGCCGCAAGCGGGGGGTGCCCGGATGGAACTGAAGCCCCTCCTGATCGCCAATGCGCGCCTGCTCGGCGGCGAAGCGGGCAGTCTGCTGGTGACGGGCGGCCGCATCGCGGCGCTGAACCCGTCGGACACGCCGGAGGACACCGACACAGTCGATGCCAAGGGCCAATGGCTCGCCCCCGGCATCATCGATTTCGGCGTCTTCGCGACCGACAAGCCGGCCTTTCACTTCGGCGGCATCACGCGCGCGGCACTTATGCCCGACAGCGGCCCGCTCGACGGCGCAGGTCTGGTCGAACGCGCCGCGAAGGGCGGCAAGCCCGACCTATGGGTGCACCCGATCGCCGCCGCGACCAAGGGCCTCGCCGGCGCCGAACTCGCCGAGATCGGCCTGATGCAGCAGGCGGGCGCGCGCGCCGTCGCCACCGGACGCGCCCGCATCGCCGATGCCGGTGTCATGCGCCGCGTGCTGTCATACGCCGCCTCGCTCGGCCTTACCGTTATCGCCCATGCAGAAGACGAAGGGCTGACCGCCGGCGCGGTTGCGACCGATGGCGAGATGGCGACCCGGCTTGGCCTTGCCTCTGCGCCCGCGATCGCGGAAGCGATGGCGATCGCACGCGACCTCATGCTCGTCGAGGAAACCGGCGCACCGATCCACTTCCGCCAGGTCACCACCGCGCGCGGGCTCGACCTTGTCCGCGCCGCCAAGGCGAAGGGCCTGCCCGTCACCTGCGGCATCACGCCCGCGCATCTGTTCCTTTCGGACACGGCGATCGGCGATTTCCGTACTTTTGCCCGCCTGTCGCCGCCGCTGCGCAGCGAGGACGACCGCCACGCCTGCCTCTCCGCCATCGCCGACGGCACCATCGACGTGCTGGCATCCGGGCACGATCCCCGCGGCCCCGAGGACAAGCGCCTGCCCTTCGCCGAAGCGCTGCCCGGCATGGCGGGCGCCGAAACGCTGCTCGCGATGGGACTGCAGCTCGTACGCGATGGTCATGTCACCCCAGCGCGCCTGTTCGACCTGCTCGCCGCGACGCCGGCGAAGCTGCTCGGGCTCGACGCGGGCGCACTGACTGTGGGTGCCGAGGCCGACCTGATCCTGATCAACGAGGGTGCGCCGTGGCAGGTCGATGCGAAGCGGATGGCTGCCTGGGCGGGCAACACCCCGTTCGACGGCATGCCGGTGCAAGGCCGCGTTACCGCGCTGTGGAAGGGCGGCCAGCGGATTCGCTGACGGCCCGAACGTGACAAGCCGCATCGACGCCCGCCGCCGTTCGTCGATTGTGTCTGGAAAGTTTCATTTGCAACATTAGGGTCGCCCGAAATTTCGGGGAGTGACCATATGACGATTGCCGAGGCGACGCCGGATTTCGAAGAGGGCATGGACCGCGCCGACCGCGCCTTTCTGGGCCATCCCAAGGGCCTGGGCTATCTGGCCTTCGTCGAAGGGTGCGAGCGTTTTTCCTATTATTCGATGCAGACACTGCTCGTGCTCTACATGGTCAAATATCTGCTGCTGCCCGAACATGCGAGCGGGGTTTTCGGGCTGGAATGGCTGCGCGGCTGGTACGGCGGGATCGACGGTCAGCCCTTCGCGTCAAAGATTTTCGGCGATTATACCTCACTCGTCTATCTGACCCCGATCGCCGGCGGCTTCATCGCCGACCGCTGGCTCGGGCGGCGCGCGACGCTGATCGCCGGCGGCCTGATCATGGCGATCGGCCATTTCCTGATGGCGTTCGAGGGCGCCTTCCTCTTCGCCCTCCTCGCGCTGATTGTCGGCGTGGGACTGTTCAAGGGCAATATCGCGAGCCAGGTCGGCGAACTTTACAAGCCCGGCGATCTGCGCCGCGCGATGGCGTTCCAGATCTTCTATATCGCGATCAACGTCAGCGTCATCGCGGCGCCGCTGATTTCGGGTACGCTGGGCGAAAAGGTCGGCTGGCACTGGGGTTTCGGCACCGCGGGCGTGGTGATGGTCATCGGCCTGATCCTCTATATCATGGCAGGACCGTGGCTTCCCGCCGACAATCGGCCCGCGAAAGGCGCGGCTGCGAAAGCGAGCGAACCGATGTCCCGGCAGGACTGGCTGCGCGTCGTCGCGGTGCTGACGCTGGTGCCGGTGATGGCGGTCGCGCTGCTCACCAATCAGGAAATCTTCAACGCCTATCTGGTCTGGGCTGATCAACATTTCCAGCTCACCTTCTTTGGCGAGACGCTGCCGACGAGCTGGATGATCACCATCGACGCGACGGCGAGCTTCTCGATGCTCGCCGCGGTCGCCGCCTTCTACGTCTGGTACGGCAAGCGCCACCGCGAACCTGACGAACTGGGCAAGATGATCATCGGCAGCGTCTTCACCATCGCCGGCGGGCTCTGCCTCGTCATGGCAGCGGCGACGCAGGGCGACGGCAAGATCGGGCTGTTCTGGCCCGTGATGTTCCATCTGCTCAACAGCATCGGCTTCGCGCATATCCTGCCCGTCAGCCTGGCGCTGTTCACCAAGCTGGCACCGAAGGCGCTCAACGCGACGATTGTCGGCATCTACTACCTCGCCTTCTTCGGCGCGAACAAGATCGTCGGCGAAGTAGGCACCTGGTATTCGTCGATGCCGACGACCAGCTTCTGGCTGTTCCATGTCGCGACCGCCGCGGTCGGGCTGGTTGCCTTCATCCTGTTCAAGCTGTTCCTCGCGAAACGGCTGATGGGCGAGCCGGAGGTGGCCTAGAACAGCCGCGAGCCGTTCGGGACAGCACAGTCGGGCGCGAAAAGGATCACCTCACCCGCCTCGTCGGCAAAGCCCAGCGTCAGCACTTCGGACATGAACTTGCCGATCTGGCGCGGAGGAAAGTTGACGACCGCGGCGACCTGCCGCCCGGGCAATTTTTCGAGCGCATAGCGCGCGACGATCTGTGCGCTGCTCCTCTTGATGCCGATTGCGGGACCGAAGTCGATCTTCAGCTTGAACGCCGGTTTGCGCGCTTCGGGAAAAGGCTCGGCCTCGACGATCGTGCCGATGCGGATATCGACGCGCAGGAAATCGTCGAAGGCGATTTCAGGTGCGGCGGCTGCGTCCGCATCGTGATTAATATGCATTCAATCAACTCCGTTCGCCCTGAGCTTGTCGAAGGGCCGTTCTTCTCTCATGCCGTAGAAGAAAGGGCCGTGCTTCGACAAGCTCAGCACAAACGGATTTTGAGGATCATTCCATCTCCAGAATCACCGCATCGACCGCCAGGCTGTCGCCCTGCGCGGCGTTGACGGTCTTCACCACACCCGATTTTTCGGCGCGAAGGATATTCTCCATCTTCATCGCCTCGACGGTCGCCAGCGGCTGACCCGCTTCGACCTTGTCGCCCTCGCCGACATGCAGCGCGACAAGCAGGCCGGGCATCGGACAGATGAGGAATTTCGACAGATCGGGCGGGATCTTTTCGATCATGTGGCTCGCGAGCGGCGCGACGTGCCAGGGCAGCACGCGCACATTATGGATCGCGCCGCGCGTCGTCATGCGCCAGCCGGTTCGCGTTTTCGCGACCTTCACCGCCAGTTCGCTGCCGTCGATCTCGGCCACCACCAGCCGGTCGCCCGGCGTATATTCGAGCGCGATGTCGATCTTGTCGCCATCGACCTTGATATGCTTGTGGCCGAGTTTGACCTTGTGGCTCGTGCCGTCGATCGTCACCTGCCATTTCGCGGGCGGGTCGAGCCGGTCGCCGAGCTGACCATCGGTGCGCCGCGCGCGGTCGGCCTCGGCGCTCGCCATGAAGCCCGCGATTGCGGCGAGCGCGCGCGTCACCGCTTCGTCGGTCGGCGCGCCGTGGAAGCCCTCGGGATATTCCTCGGCGATGAAGCCGGTCGTCAGCTCGCCCGAGCGGAAGCGCGGGTGCTGCATGATCGCCGAGACGAAATCGATATTGTGGCCCAGCCCTTCGAGCTCGAAGCGGTCGAGCGCCGCGACCTGCAGGTCCGCCGCCTCGTCGCGCGTCTCGCCCCAGGTAATCAGCTTGGCGATCATCGGATCGTAGAAGATCGACACTTCGCCGCCGTCGTAGACGCCGTCATCGACACGAACCCCGTCCACCCCGCGGCGGCCGTTTTCTTCGCCATCGTCGGTCCAGCCGGCGACCGGCGGCTTGTAGCGCGTCAGGCGTCCCGTCGAGGGCAGAAAGCCACGATAGGGATCTTCGGCATAGACGCGGTTCTCGATCGCCCAGCCGTCGATCTTGATGTCGTCCTGCGTCATTTCGAGCTTCTCGCCCGCCGCAACGCGGATCATCTGTTCGACGAGGTCGATGCCGGTGATCGCCTCGGTCACCGGATGCTCGACCTGAAGCCGCGTGTTCATTTCGAGGAAATAGAAGCTCTCGCCCGTCGGGTCGGCTCCCGAGACGATCAGTTCGACCGTGCCCGCGCTGTAATAGCCGACCGCCTTCGACAGCGCGACGCACTGTTCGCCCATCGCCTTGCGCATCTTTTCGGTGACGAAGGGCGAAGGCGCTTCCTCGACCACCTTCTGGTGGCGGCGCTGAATGCTGCACTCGCGCTCGTTGAGATAGAGGATGTTGCCGTGCTGGTCGCCGAGGATCTGGATCTCGATGTGGCGCGGGTTGAGGATGAATTTCTCGATGAACACGCGGTCGTCGCCGAAGCTGTTGAGCCCCTCGCGCTTGACGCTCTCGAAGCCTTCGCGAACATCCTTTTCGTCATAGGCGAGGCGCATGCCCTTGCCGCCGCCGCCGGCGCTCGCCTTCATCATCACCGGATAGCCGATCTCGTTACTGATCTCGACGGCATGTTCGGTGTCGCGGATTTCACCAACAAAGCCGGGGACGACGTTGACGCCCGCTTCCTTCGCGAGCTTCTTCGACTCGATCTTGTCGCCCATCGCGGCGATCGCGTTCACCGGCGGGCCGATGAAGGCGATATTTTCCTTCGCCAGCGCCTCGGCAAAGCTGGTGCGCTCCGACAGGAAGCCATAGCCGGGATGCACCGCCTCGGCGCCCGTCGCCTTGCACGCGGCGATGATCTTGTCAGCGATCAGATAGGATTCGGACGCCGGCGACGGCCCGATATGCACCGCCTCGTCGGCCATCTGCACGAACGGCGCGCGCGCGTCGGCGTCCGAATAGACGGCGACCGTCGCGATGCCCATGCGGCGCGCGGTCTTGATGACGCGGCAGGCGATTTCGCCGCGGTTGGCGATCAGGATTTTCTTGAACACTAGTCGCTCCAGCGCTTGCTAAGTTTTTCTGTGATTATGTGCGTTCCGAACATCATACCGATGAGCCAAGCCAGCCCGACTAATGCAAAAGCAACGAGCGATGCAGCCTTCGGCATTTGGACGGCAGCCAATCCGACAAGATAGAATGTCGGCAAGACCGAGAGGCAGAACAGCACCAGCCCAACCGCCATCTTGAGCAAAATGTAGCGGCCGAAATTCACTCGGCTGCTTCCATCTGCGCGCGCATCGGCTCTTCGCTCTCCATCGGCCGCAGACCCAGCTTCGCGAACAGCGCCGCGTCGGCATTGTCGCCAGCATTCGCCGTCGTCAGCAGCTTGTCGCCGGTGAAAATGCTGTTCGCGCCGGCCATGAAGCAGAGCGCCTGCGTCGCCTCCGACATGCTCTCGCGGCCCGCCGACAGGCGGACCATCGACCTGGGCATGGTGATGCGGGCTACCGCGATCGTGCGGACGAATTCGATATCGTCGATCTTCGCGAGCGGAGTGTCGGCGAGCATGTCGCCGAGCACAGTCCCCTTCACCGGCACCAGCGCGTTGACCGGCACGCTTTCGGGATGGCGTTCGAGCGTCGCGAGCGCGTGGATGAAACCGACGCGGTCGGCGCGCGTCTCGCCCATGCCGACGATCCCGCCCGAGCAGACGTTGATACCGGCATTGCGGACTTCTTCCAGCGTATCGAGGCGATCCTGAAAGGTCCGGGTCGAGATGATATTCGCGTAATTCTCCGGGCTCGTGTCGATATTATGGTTGTAATAGTCGAGCCCCGCGACCGCGAGCGCCTGCGCCTGTTCCTTGGTCAGCATGCCCAAGGTCATGCAGGTTTCCATGCCCATCGCGCGCACGCCCTCGACCATCTCGACGATGCTCGCCATGTCGCGGTCCTTGGGGTTGCGCCACGCCGCCCCCATGCAGAAGCGCTTCGACCCGGCATCCTTCGCCTGTGCCGCGGCTTGCAGCACCGCGCGCACGTCCATCAATTTGGTGGCTTTCAATCCGCTGTCGGCATGCTTCGACTGCGAGCAATAGCCGCAATCCTCGACGCAGCCGCCGGTCTTGATGCTCAGCAGCGTGCAAAGCTGCACCTCGCCGCGCGCGTGATGACGGCGATGGACGCCCTGCGCCTCCCACATCAGTTCGTCGAACGGCAGGTCGAACAGCGCGGCGATTTCTTCGCGCGTCCAGTCGGTGCGGGTTTCGGTCGTGGTCCCCGGCGAAAGCCGGGGACCTGGGCGATCCAGAGCTGCCGGTGCGACTTCGCTCTGGACCCCGGCCTGCGCCGGGGAGCACGTAGTATTCAAGGTCATGCGGCGTCCTCCAAGGGGGGCATATTATGGCCAAGCAAACGCAGCACATCGGCGGCGCATTCGACGACGTTGGAGCCCGGGCCATAGATGCCCTGCACGCCCGCGTCGCGGAGATAGTCGTAATCCTGCGGCGGAATCACGCCGCCCGCGATCACCTTGATGTCGCTGCGCCCCGCTTCGCGAAGCTTGTTGATCAGTTCGGGGATGAGTGTCTTGTGCCCCGCCGCAAGGCTCGACGCGCCGACGACGTCAACCTCGCTTTCGAGCGCCAGAACCACCGTTTCCTCGGGCGTCTGGAACAGCGGCCCCGACACGACGTCAAAACCCATGTCGCCGAACGCCGACGCGATGACGTTCGCGCCGCGGTCGTGCCCGTCCTGCCCCATCTTGGCGACGAGCAGCTTTGGCTTACGCCCCATCCGGCGTTCGACCGCAGCGACGCCGTCGAGCACCTGTTGCCAGCGCGCATCGCCTTCATAGGGCGCAGCATAGACGCCCTTCACCGGGGTCGGCTGGGTCGCATAACGCCGGAAGCTTTCCTCCATCGCCGACGAAATTTCACCCAGCGTCGCGCGCGCGCGCGCCGCATCGACCGCGTGGGCGAGCAGATTGGTCTCGATCGACTGCGTGGCGGCCGCCGCCCGGCGCAGCGCTGTCAGTGCCGCCTGGCACGCAACCTCGTCGCGGCTCGCCTTGACGCGGTTGATCCGTGCGACCTGCGCCTCGCGGACCTTGGTGTTGTCGACCTCCAGCGTTTCGAGCAGATCCTCGTCCTTCAGGCGATATTTGTTCACGCCGACGATCACATCGTCGCCGCGGTCCACCCTCGCCTGTCGGGCGGCGGCGGCTTCCTCGATCATCGCCTTGGGCCAGCCGGCGGCGACCGCCTTGGCCATGCCGCCTTCGCTTTCGACCCGGTCGATGATCTCCTGCGCCTTGTCGACGAGTTGCTGCGTCAGCGCCTCGATATAATAGCTGCCGCCGAGCGGATCGACGACGTTGCACATGCCCGTTTCTTCCTGGATGACGATCTGGGTGTTGCGGGCGATGCGTGCCGAAAAGTCGGTGGGTAGCGCAATCGCCTCGTCGAGCGCATTGGTGTGCAGCGACTGCGTCCCCCCCAGCATCGCCGCCATCGCCTCAATCGTCGTGCGCATAACATTGTTGTACGGGTCTTGCTCGGTCAGGCTGACCCCAGACGTCTGGCAATGGGTGCGCAGCATCTTGCTGCGCTCGTCCTTCGCTCCGAGGTTGGTCATCGCGCGGTGCCACAGCACGCGCGCGGCGCGCAGCTTGGCTATTTCCATGAAGAAGTTCATGCCGATTGCGAAAAAGAAGGACAGGCGCCCGGCGAATTTGTCGATGTCGAGCCCCGACGCTACGCCATATTTCACATATTCGATGCCGTCGGCGATGGTGAACGCCAGCTCCTGCACCTGCGTCGCCCCCGCCTCCTGCATATGATAGCCGGAGATGGAGATGCTGTTGAACTTGGGCATTTCGCGCGACGTGTAGCCGAAGATGTCGCTGATGATCCGCATCGAGGGTTCGGGCGGATAGATATAGGTGTTGCGGACCATGAACTCCTTCAGAATGTCGTTCTGGATGGTCCCGTCGAGCAGCTTGCGCTCGACCCCCTGCTCCTCGCCCGCGACGATGAAGAAGGCGAGGATCGGGATCACCGCGCCGTTCATCGTCATGCTGACCGACATCTGGTCGAGCGGGATGCCGTCGAAGAGGATTTTCATATCCTCGACGCTGTCGATCGCCACCCCTGCCTTGCCGACGTCGCCGACGACGCGCGGATGGTCGCTGTCATAGCCGCGGTGCGTCGCAAGGTCGAAGGCGACGCTGAGGCCCTTCTGCCCTGCGGCGAGGTTGCGGCGATAGAAGGCGTTCGACTCCTCGGCGGTCGAAAAGCCCGCATATTGCCGGATCGTCCACGGCCGCCCCGCATACATCGACGCCCGCACGCCGCGCGTGAAGGGCGCAAAGCCGGGCAGACCCGGATCGGTGGTTACGTCCTCCGCCGTATAGAGCGGCTTGACGTCGATCCCCTCGGGCGTGTGCCAGGTAAGGTCTTTACCCTTCACTTCCTTGTCGGCGGCGGCCGCCCATTGGTCGAGGGTCGGTTTGTCGGTCATATGCAGTCTCTTTTTCCCAAAAACCGTTCGCCCTGAGCTTGTCGAAGGGCCGTTCTTGTCTTGAACGAAGAAAGGACGGTGCTTCGACAAGCTCAGCACGAACGGAAAATGATGTCAGTGCGCCCCCTTCGGCGTCTCCATGATCTCGGTCAGCACCCCGCCCATGTCCTTGGGATGCAGAAAGAAGATCAGCGTCCCATGCGCCCCGATGCGCGGCTCGCCGAGCACGCGCTTGCCCATGCCCTCGAACGCGGCCTTGGCGGCGTGGATGTCGGGCACTTCGTAGCACATATGATGCTGCCCGCCCGCTGGGTTCTTTTCGAGGAAACCCGCGATCGAGGTGTTGCCCGGCAGCGGCTCGATCAGTTCGATCTGGGTGCCATCGAGCGCCCCGCCCGCTCCGGGCGTATCGACGAAGCACACCTTCACCCCCTGATCGGGCAGGTCGAAAGGCTCATGGATCTTCGTCGCGCCCATCACGTCGCGGTAGAAGACGATACTGTCGGCGATCGACGGCGTCGCAACGCCGATGTGGTTCAGACGGCCTAGTTTCATATCAAATTCTCCGAACCAAGTTCTATCTTGACGGGGCCAGCGAGACAGGGGTGACCGATCTCGAACTCGTCCTGTGTAGGCTGTTTAGAATGGGGATTATTAGCCACGGCAGAAAAACTCCCCAACACAGACGCCGAGACAAAGAAACCGCGGAAGAACGCTTCATCCAAAAGATTTCGGAAATCCGCCATCTGGTTTTCGGGAAAGCCGCAAACGAGGCTTAGGCTCTTGTGCGGGTCATCGTAATGGAGCCACGCAATTGGTTTATCTGGATCGAACGACGATCCAATGCTGGCATGGCTTTCACCCCAATTTTTGATGAGATATGCAACATGGGAGACTGGCATAAACTCAACTGACGCTTCCGCGTTTTGGAGCAGACTTCTGAGACGACCGAAAATCTCCGCAGGTAACACCACGTTTGCCGTGAAACGATAGCAGGTTTCGTTCGCAGGGCTTGCGAGCGTCCGCTTTGTAAGTTTGCCAGAGAATATCCATCGCATGATCTACACCCTCACAATGGAATATTGTCATGCTTCTTCCACGGATTCTCCAACTGCTTGTTCCGCAGCTTGCGTAGCCCCAGCGCGATGCGCTTGCGCGTATTGTGCGGGTGGATCACCTCGTCGATATAGCCCCGTGATGCCGCGACGAAGGGGTTGGCGAAGCGGTCCTCATATTCCTTCGTGCGCTGCGCGATCTTTTCGGGATCGCCCATGTCGGCGCGGAAGATGATCTCGACCGCGCCCTTCGCGCCCATCACCGCAATCTCGGCGGTCGGCCACGCATAGTTCAAATCGCCGCGCAGATGCTTCGACGCCATCACGTCATAGGCGCCGCCATAGGCCTTGCGCGTGATCACGGTGATCTTTGGCACCGTCGCCTCGGCATAGGCGAAGAGCAGCTTCGCGCCATGCTTGATGATGCCATTATATTCCTGCGCGGTGCCGGGGAGGAAGCCGGGCACGTCGACGAAGGTCACGATCGGAATTTCGAACGCGTCGCAGAAACGCACGAAGCGCGCCGCCTTCTTCGACGAATTGATGTCGAGCACCCCCGCGAGCACCAGCGGCTGGTTCGCGACGATGCCTACGGTGCGTCCTTCGATGCGCCCGAAGCCGCAGATGATGTTCGCGGCGTGCGCCGGCTGCACTTCAAAGAAATCGCCCTCGTCGACCGTCTTGCGGATCAGCTCGTGCATGTCATAGGGCTGGTTCGCATTGGGCGGGATCAGGGTGTCGAGGCTCATCTCGGCGCGGTCGTAGGGATCGCTCGTCGGGCGCACCGGCACGCCGCTGCGGTTGTTCTCGGGCAGATAATCGAAGAAGTCGCGCGCCGCGAGCAGTGCCTCGATGTCATTCTCGAATGCCAGATCGGCGACCGAGCTCTTGGTCGTGTGGGTGATCGCGCCGCCGAGCTCTTCCTGCGTCACCACTTCGTTGGTCACCGTCTTCACGACGTCAGGGCCGGTGACGAACATGTAGCTACTATCCTTCACCATGAAGATGAAGTCTGTCATCGCCGGGCTGTATACCGCGCCGCCCGCGCATGGCCCCATGATCAGCGAAATCTGCGGCACGACGCCCGATGCCAATACGTTCTTCTGGAACACGTCGGCATAGCCGCCGAGGCTGGCGACGCCCTCTTGAATGCGCGCTCCGCCGCTGTCGTTGAGGCCGATGACCGGCGCGCCGACCAGCATCGCCTTGTCCATCACCTTGCAGATCTTTTCGGCATGGCGTTTCGACAGCGAGCCACCAAAAACGGTGAAATCCTGGCTGAAGACATAGACGAGGCGGCCATTGATCGTTCCCGACCCGGTCACGACGCCATCGCCCGGAATCTTCTGATCCTGCATGCCGAAATCGACGCAGTCATGCTCGACATAGGTATCGAGTTCCTCGAACGAATCTTCGTCGAGCAGCACCAGCAACCGCTCGCGCGCGGTCAGCTTGCCCTTGGCATGCTGCGCATCGATACGCTTCTGCCCGCCTCCCAAGGCGGCGGCGGCGCGGCGGCGTTCCATTTCGGCAATATTGGCGGACACTCGGCTTCTCCGGTTTTCTGGAGCCTGCCATCTGCGCCCGCGGCGCCCGCTATGCAAATGCGAATTTGCAAAGTTGCAAAGTTGCATTTTGCAAAGTAGTCATTCTTCGCAGAAAAGGAGAAGGCTCGTGAGCCGCCAACGCATCTTTGCAGGCGCCCGTTTGCGCCAGCTTCGCACGGAACGGGGCATCCGGCAGGCCGATTTCGCCGAAAGGATCGGCATTTCGACATCCTATCTCAGCCAGATCGAGCATGACGACCGGCCGTTGACCCCTGCCCTGCTCGACCGGCTGCAAAGGCTGTTCCCGCTTGAATGGGAGGAGGTCGCCGCCGATGCCGGTGACCGCCGCGCCGGGGCGCTGCGCGAGGCGGCGGCCGATCCGCTGTTCGCCGCCGCGCCGCTGGCGCCCGAGCAGCTCGAGCGCGCCGCGCTCCAGCAACCGCAGCTCGCCGACCAGTTCGTCGCGCTCCACGCCGCCTATCGGCGCGCGGGCCAGCGGCTCCAGATTATCGACGAAGCGATGACCGGCGGCACCGCCGAGGGCAGCCGCCTGCCGTGGGAGGAGGTGCGCGACTGGTTCCACGAGGCGGGCAATTATGTCGATCGGCTGGACCGCGCCGCCGAGACGCTGGCGGGCCAGCTGCGCGGCCGCGACCCGTCGCCCGCGATCGAGACGATCGAACGGCGACTACGCGAGGCGCTAGGCATTTCGATCGTCTACCGCCAGCATCAGGTGCTGCGCGATTTCGACGCGACGATGCGCCACCTGATCATCGATCCGTCGCAGCCCGCCGAAACGCGGCGCTTTCAGCTGGCGCACCAGCTTGCCGCGCTGGCGCTCGCGCGCGAGATTGCGGCGGTGATCGAAGCGTCGCCCCTGCGCACCGCAGCGGCGCGCCAGTTGCTCCACGTCGGACTCGCTAACTATGCCGCGGGCGCGGTGCTGATGCCCTATGCCGCCTTTCGCGCCAGCGCCCGCGCGGTGCGGCACGACATCGACCGGCTGCGGCTCGACTATGGCGTCAGCTTCGAACAGGCGTGCCATCGCCTCTCGACGCTTCAGCGCCCCGGCGCGCGCGGCATCCCGATGTTCTTCTGCCGCGTCGACATGGCAGGCAACATCACCAAGCGGCACAGCGCCACCCGCCTCCAATTCGCGCGCTTCGGCGGTGCGTGTCCGTTATGGATCGTCCACGAGGCGGCGGCGATCCCTGACCGCATATTGTTCCAGCTCGCCGAAACGCCCGATGGGCTGCGCTATGTGTCGATGGCGAAGGGGCTGGTGAAGCCATCGGGCAGCTATGCACGCGCGCCGCGGCGCTATGCCGTGGCGCTGGGGTGCGAGGCGCAATATGCCGCCGATTTCGTCTATGCCGACGGGGTCGATGTGACCGCGCCGCACGCCGCGACGCGTATCGGATCGTCGTGCCGCATCTGCCCGCGCGACGATTGCGACCAGCGCGCCTTTCCGCCAAGCGACCGGCCGATCCTGGTCGACCCCGACCGCCGCGACGTGGTGCCCTACCGGATCGGCTAGCGAAACGTCATTGCGAGCGGAGCGAAGCAATGACGAAGATGCTCACACCTTCACGATCCCGCGCTCGATCAGGCTGTGCGCCGTCGCCAGCACTGCCTCCTCGGGCGTCCGCATCGCCCAGCCGAGCGTTTCCATCGCGTGGCGGCTGTCGCCGCCGCGGACATTGCCCAGCTCGGCGACGAGCTGCTTGAGTTCGGGGCGGAAGATCGCGAACGTCTTGAGCAGCCAGTCGGGCATCCGCCGCGTCGGCACCTTGCGCGCCTGCTCGCCCAGGTTCGCGGTGAGGATGTTGGCGACATCGATCATCTTCAGAAACGGTCCCGAACAGACATAGCGCTCGTTACGGATACCCGGCGCGGTGAGCGCGCGATAATGAAGGTCGGCAACGTCGCGCACGTCGATGATGCCGAAGCCGACGTCGGGACACATCGGCACCTTGCCCTCGAGCAATTGTTTCACAACCTCGATCGACGTCGACAGATCGTCGGACAGCAGCGGCCCGAACACCGCCGCGGGATTGACCGAGGCGAATTCCATGTCGCCGCCCTCCGCCGCCACCCAATCGCGCGCCGCGCGCTCGGCGACGGTTTTCGAGCGCGGATAGGGCATGACCGCCGGATTATCGAGGTTGGTCCAATCGGCTTCGTTGTAGATGCCGCCGCCGTCGCCGTGTCCATAGGCGATCGCCGCCATCGACGAGGTGAGCACGAAGCGCCGCACCCCCGCCGCCCTGGCGAAACGCAGCGCGCGCAACGCGCCTTCGCGCGCCGGAACAACCAGTTCATCGGCGTGCTGGGGAACCCCCAACGGAAAGGGCGAAGCGACATGCGCGACATGGCTGCATCCGGCAATCGCCTCCGCCCAGCCGAGATCATGCTCCAGATCGGCCGCGAAGAACCGAAGCCGGTCGTTGTCGACCGCCAGCCAACTGCGCACCTCGGCCTCGCGCTTCAGGCTGCGCACGGTCGTGTGAACCGTCCAGCCATTGTCGATCAACTGCCGGATCAGGAAGCCGGCAATATAGCCGCTGCCGCCTGTTACCAATATCGCGCCTGTCATTCGCCCCTCCCTCGCTCGATCCGCGCCAGAGTATAGCTTATCGCTCGGCAATAACACTGCGTTCGCTCTGAGCTTGTCGAAGGGCCGTACTTTCCTTCGAGTATCAGAGAAGGACGGTGCTTCGACAAGCTCAGCACGAACGGATCAGGGTGGGCCTATCGCCCTATTTCAGCAGCACCAGTTCCTCGGCCATGCTGGGGTGCAGGGCGACCGTCGCGTCGAAGTCGGCCTTGGTCAGCCCCGCCTTCACGGCGACCGCGGCGGCCTGCAAAATTTCGGGCGCGTCGGGGCCGATCATATGCAGGCCGACGACCTGATCGGTCGCCGCATTGACGACCATCTTGTACAGCGCCCGTTCGTTGCGGCCGGCGAGGACATTCTTCATCGCCCGGAAATCGCTGGTATAGATGCGCACAGCGCCCAGCTTGTTGCGCGCCTCTGCCTCGGTCATCCCGACCGCGCCGATCGGGGGATGGCTGAACACCGCGCTCGGGACATTGGCATAATCGACCGTCGTCGGCTTGCCGCCGAAGACGCTGTCGGCGAACGCCTGTCCCTCGCGGATCGCCACCGGCGTCAGCTGGATACGATTGGTCACGTCGCCGACGGCATAGATGCTCGGCACCGACGACTGATTATTGTCATCGACCTTGACCGCGCCATCCTTGTCGAGTTCGACACCCGCCGCTTCCAGACCAAGCCCCTTGGTGTTCGGCACCCGACCGGTCGCGACAAGAACGGCATCGGCAGCGATCGGATCGCAATTGTCGAGATGGACCATCAGCGATCCGTCATCCTGTTTCTCGATCGACTTGAACGGCGCATTGAAGCGGAATTCGATCCCCTTGGTCATCGAAATCTGGAGCAGGCGGTCGCGGATCTGCTCGTCATAGCCGCGCAGGATCGCGTCGCCGCGGTTGACGATCGTCACCTTGCTGCCGAATTCGTTGAAGATACCCGCAAATTCGTTGGCGATATAGCCGCCGCCGGCGATCACCACACGCTTCGGCAGGCTGTCGAGATGAAACACCTCGTTCGAGGTGATCGCATGCTCGCTGCCCGGAAATTCGGGGACGAAGGGCCAGCCACCGGTTGCCACCAGGATGCGTTCGGCGGTGAGTTCGGTCCCGTCCGCGAGCCGCACCTTTTGCGGACCGACGATTGTCGCGCGCGTCTTGAGCAGCGTAACCTTGTGATTGTCGAGCGTCTGACCGTAGAGACCTTCGAGACGCGTGACTTCGCCGAGCACATTGTCGCGCAGCCGCTGCCAGTCGAAATGGCAATCAGGAACGTCCCAGCCGAAATGCCGCGCATCCTTCAGATCTTCTGCAAAGTGCGCGCCATAGACGAGCAGCTTCTTGGGCACGCAGCCGCGAATGACGCAGGTGCCGCCAACGCGATGCTCCTCGGCGACCGCAACGCGCGCGCCGTGTGACGCCGCGACCCGGCTCGCGCGGACGCCGCCCGACCCGGCGCCGATGACAAACAGGTCATAGTCGAAATCGCTCATGGAATTACCTCTGACACTTGTCGCTGACATTCGCGGCGGACGCCTATGTGGTTACGCCGCGCTGTCTTGCCAATCGAATATTTGGATTAGCGTGATCGCTTCGAGTCCTGACCCTAATCCCCCAGCGCGGCCTGCATCAGCGCTTCGGTCGCCGGATCGAACTGCACTGTGCCTTCGGCCAGCCCCTTCGCCATTTCCTTGCCCAGCTCGACCCCGAACTGATCGAAGGGATTGATACCGAGCAGCACGGCGTTGGCGAAAACGCGATGCTCGTAGAAGGCGATCAGCGCGCCCAGACTGTGCGGCGTCACCTGTTCGAGCAGGATCGTCGTCGACGGGCGGTTGCCGGGATAGGCGCGCGCGCCATCCTCGCTCGCACGGCCGGTCATCAGCGCCGCGCCTTGTGCGATGCAGTTGGCAACCAGCGTTTCGTGGTGCGCATCGTCGAGGATATGATCGGGTTCGCGGGCGACGACGAATTCGACCGGGGTCAGATGTGTGCCCTGATGCAGAAGCTGGAACACCGCATGCTGCGCGTCGGTGCCAACTCCGCCCCAAGTAATCGGCGCGCTCTGCTGCGCGAGCGGCGCGCCGTCGAGCGTCACCCGCTTGCCGTTCGATTCCATTTCGAGCTGTTGCAGATAGGCGGGCAGCAGCCGCAGGCGTTCGTCATAGGCAAAGACTGCGCGCGTCTGGCAGCCGAGCCGGTTGGCGTAAATCTGGTCGGCGAAGGCGGCGAGCAGGCAGATATTGTCGGCGCCGTCGGCAAGCCGGAAATGGCGGTCCATCTCCGCCGCGCCTTCGAGCATGTCTTGGAAGGCGTCCCAGCCGAGCGCCAGCGCCGCTGGAAAACCGATCGATGACCAGAGCGAATAGCGCCCGCCGACGGTCTCGCTGAACGGCAGGATGCGCGTTTCGTCGATACCCCATTCGACCGCGCGTTCGGGGTTGGCGGTCAGCGCGATGAAACGCCCGACCGGATCATCGACGCCCGCTTCCTCGAGCCATTGCAGCGCCGAGGCCGCGTTGAGCAGCGTCTCGGTCGTCGTGAAGGTCTTCGACGCAACCGCCACGAGCGTATAGGCCGGATCGAATTTGGCGAAGACTTCGGCGAGCGCGGCCCCATCGACGTTCGAGACGACGGCCACGTCGTAGCGCGAGCCATGCCGCCCCAGCGCGTCGATCAACAGGTCAGGGCCAAGCGCCGACCCGCCAATGCCGATGTGGAGCAAATGGCGGATTTCGCCGAACGCATCGGCCTCGATCGCGTCGATCAGCATCCGCATCCGCTGGTGCAGCATCTGCGCGCGATGGACCGATTCCGGCGCGCCGTCGCCGCGCTCGGCGCTATGCTCGGCGGCACGGTCCTCGCTCGGATTGGCGATCCCGCCCGAAAACAGCGTGCGGCGGCGTCCCGCGAAATCCTGCGCCTCGGCCAACCGGTTCAAAATCGCAATCGCCGGAGCATCGAGGTGCGTCTTGGCAAAATCGAACCGGATATCGGCAACGCTGCGCACCAGCGCCTGCAAACGCGCCGCGGGATCGGCAAGCACAAGGTCGGAAAGTGTTTGGGGCTGCCAGTCGGCGAGCGCCTGCCATGCGTTTGCGGCCGTGGTCATCGAATATTCCTTGCTGCCCCTTCGTATCGGACACGGTCGAGCCGTCCATCGGCAAGGTGCCTTACGGATGGGCATCCCGACGACGCTCGACGCGAACGGGGTTGATAGGGTTCGCCAACCTCATAAGCGTGCAGGAGCGCCCATACCAGCGTCATCCGCCGATATTTGCTTGACGCGCAGACCTATTCACCGTCAATGCGCCCCCATGACCGATGCCAGCATACCCGCCGAAAAGCCCGCCCCCGCGACGCCCGAACCCGCGCCCGTATCCGCCAAGGAAGAAGCGGTCGACACGATCCGCTTTCTCGCGCTGCTCGCGATCGCGGTGCTGATCTTTCGCAGCTTCTTTCTGTCGCCCTTCAACATTCCGTCGGAATCGATGCAGCCGCGCCTGCTGATCGGCGACTATCTGCTCGTGAACAAGATGGCTTATGGCTATTCGAAATACAGCCTGCCGTTCAGCGTGCCGCTGATTCCCGGCCGCATTTTTGCGCGCACGCCCGATCGCGGCGACGTCGTCGTGTTCAAGGCGCCGCCGGTCAACGACAATGATTATATCAAGCGCGTGATCGGTCTGCCCGGCGACACGATCCAGGTGAAAGATGGCATCGTCTGGTTGAACGGCAAGCCGCTGAAGCGTGAACCGATGGCCGATTTCGTCATTCCGGTGACGCAGAATATGATCGACGCCTCGCGCGCCAACGGCACCCTCCCCTGCTATTCGCCCGAGTTCGAAGAGATCGGCGCGAACGGCCAGCGTCAGTGCCGCTACAAGCGCTTCAAGGAAACGCTGCCCAGCGGCAAGAGCTACGCGATCCTCGATATCACCTCGATCCCCGAGGATAATACCGCGCCCGTGACGGTGCCCGCCGGCCATCTGTTCCTGATGGGCGATAATCGCGACCGCAGCGCCGACAGCCGCTTCCCCGCCGTCGAGGGTCAAGGCATCGGCCTGGTGCCCGAGGAAAATCTTGTCGGCCATGCGCTGGTTACGATGTTCTCGACCGACGGGTCGGCAAGCTGGATCAACCCGATCAGCTGGTTCACCGCCGCTCGCTGGAACCGCGCCGGGGAAGGCTTTTGAACGAAGGCGTCTCCGCGGAAACACTTGCCGCCATTACCGGCGCAACGCCCCGCGACCTTGGCCTCTACCGCGAGGCGCTGACCCACGGCAGCAGCGGTGCGGGCGATTATCAGCGGCTGGAATTTCTGGGCGACCGCGTGCTCGGGCTCGTCATTGCGTCCGAATTGTTCGCCCGCTTTCCGAAGGCTGCCGAGGGCGAATTGTCGTCGCGGCTGCACGCGCTCGCGTCGGGCGAAACCTGCGCGCGGATCGCGCAGGCGCTCGATCTCACCGCGCATGTCCGGTTCGGCGCGCAGGCGATCGGCGACGGCGGGCGGCATAGCGACAATATCGCCGCCGACGTGCTCGAAGCGCTGATCGGCGCGCTGTGGCTCGACCTTGGCCAGGACGCCGCGCGGGCATTCATCGTCCGCAATTGGGGGAGCATGATCGAAGGCCAGGTCGCCGCGCCCAAACATCCCAAGGCGGCACTCCAGGAATGGGCGCTCGCCCGCAAGCGCAAGCCCCCCGAATATCGCCTCGTCCGCCGCGATGGCCCCGACCACGCCCCGCGCTTTCGCGTCGCCGTCGCGATCGGCAAGCTCGCCGAGGCCGAAGGCGACGGCCCCTCGAAGCAGGCTGCCGAGAAGGCGGCCGCAACCGCCCTGCTCGAAATCTTGACCCAGGAAGACGTAAAATGACCCAGCGCTGCGGTTTCGTGGCGGTCGTCGGCGCCCCGAACGCCGGCAAATCGACCCTCGTCAACGCCCTTGTCGGCCAGAAGGTCGCCATCGTCAGCCCCAAGGCGCAAACCACGCGCACCCGCCTGATGGGCGTCGCGATGGACGGCGACACGCAGATCATCCTGATCGACACGCCGGGCATCTTCGCGCCCACCCGCCGGCTCGACCGCGCGATGGTCGCCGCGGCGTGGGGCAGCCTGGAGGAAGCCGAAGCCATCCTTTTCATGGTCGACGCGGCGGCCAAGCTGACGGGCCGCGTCGAACGCGTGCTGGAAGGAGTCGCGAACCGGCCCGAAAAGAAATATCTGGTGCTGAACAAGGTCGACCTGACCAAGAAGGACAAGCTGCTCACCATCGCGACCGAGCTGAACGCCCGGCTCGCCTTCGACGAAACCTTCTTCATCGCGGCGAGCAGCGGCGACGGCGTGCCCGAGCTCAAGGCGCACCTTGCCGCGCTGATGCCCGAAGGACCGTGGCATTTCCCCGAGGATGAAGTCAGCGACGCCCCCGAGCGGATGCTCGCGGCCGAAATCACGCGCGAGCAGCTCTATCGCCAGCTCCATGAGGAATTGCCCTATCAGTCGACGGTCGAAACCGAGTTGTTCAAGACCCGTCCCGACGGCAGTGCCGAAATCCACCAGCAGATTTTTGTCGCGCGCGACAACCAGCGCGCGATCGTCCTCGGCAAGGGCGGCGCCCGCATCAAAGAAATTGGCGCAAAAGCCCGCGCCGAGCTCGCCGAACTGATGGGCCGCAAGGTCCACCTTTTCCTGCACGTGAAGGTCAAGGAAAATTGGGATGAGGACCGCGGCGTCTATCGCGACATGGGCCTCGACTGGGTCGATTGAGCGGCGACATGGCGCACGACCCCTTCAACACCCCCGGCGACCGGTTCCGAGCGGTCTTCCGCTATTGGAAGGCCTATCTGCTCATCGCGGTGCTGATCGCGCTCGTCATCGAGCGCGATCGTTTCGCGAGCAGCGGCAAGGACCATCTCGTCGCCGGCGAAGTCATGCGGATCGAAACGCGGCCCGGCAAGCCGGAGCAGGCCCTCGTGCGCGTCAACAGCCTGCAGCAGACGACGGTCGCGCTGCCCGCCAACGCGCATTGCCATAGCGGATCGAAAATCCGCCTTGTTCGTCACGACGACGTCGCCCAGCACGCCTTCCGCGCTGCCGATCCGCCCTGCACGATCTGACCCGCTCGCTAGAATTTCCCGCAATCGTCGGGAGGCGGCGCACCGGCAAAGCGATCCCCGATCCACGCCAAAGTTTCTGCGGCACTGTCCCGCGCGCTGTCGGCATGATCGGTTCCGCGCATATCGATCCATTTCAGCCGGGTACGGTTGCGGCATAAGCCGGTCGCGAAGGCACGCGTGATGGCGGGCGCGACGATCGTGTCCTTGTCACCCTGCGCGATCAGCAGCGGTCCCGGCACACGCGCCGGATCGACGCTGTTGGTCCGCACCCACGAAGCCCAAGGCTCGATCCGCCCGATGTCCTTGTTTCGCGTCGCGCGGGCTACCGTCACGATCCCCAATATCGTTCCGAGCTTCGGCTTCTTTCCAAGGGTGACACAATTATTCTCGGCCAGGCGGTGAATGATCCCCTGATTTGTCCGGTTGGCGATCGGGTCGAGCGAAAAGCCATAGAGCGAAGACCAGCTGTGCAAGGCAAAGGAGAGAAGCAGCGCCCGCGCGTTCTTGTCGCTGCCGCTCCGCAAATTGGCCGCGAGATCGGTCGGCGGCGCGGCGGCCGCAGCGCCGACAAGCGTCAGGTCGGGCGCGTAGGCCCCGGCCCGGGTCGCGGTCCACAGGGCGGCATGCCCGCCCTGCGATTCGCCCCACACCGCGAAGTGCTTTCCGGCCCCCGCCCCCGCTATGCCCTGCGCCGCACGGACCGCATCGAGGACCGATCGCGCCGTGTCCTCACCGACCAGAAACGGATGCATGGTGGGGCTGCCGAGGCCGATATAGTCAGGCGCGACAACGACATAGCCTTTCCGGACCGATGGTTCGACGCCCGCCGAGGCTGCGAAGAAACTGGCGCTCAGCGAGGGCGCGCAGCGTTCGGCCACACCCCACGCGCCATGCGTCCAGGCGATGACGCGGCGCGACGCGGTCGGCGCGGCCTCGCTGGGCGCGACAACCATCCCCGTCGCCTCGCGCACGGTGCCATCGCCGCCGCTCGTCCAATAGCGGATGCGCCAAGCGTGCATGGCGACCGGCGGGTCGGCGACGGGATCAGCCGCGATCAGCGTCCCGACCTGTTGCGCTGTGGCCGGAAGCGAAAATAGAGCGAGGATCAGGGTGAGCAGGTGGCGCATCGAAATTCCTCCCGATGCGCCCATGCTACCATAGCGCAGAAAAACAGCGATCCTGTTTCTACGCTGCCCTCGTCATTCCGCCGCTTTCTTTTTGGCGGGCGCCTTCTTGGCGGCGGGCTTTTTGGCAGCAGCTTTCTTCGCGGGTGCCTTCTTCTTGCCCTTCGCCGGCCCCTTTGCGGCACGCGCGTCGATCAGGGCGACGGCTTCCTCGACGGTCAGCGCGTCGGGCTCGACCGTCTTGGGCAGCGTCGCGTTGGTCGTGCCGTCGGTCACATAAGGCCCGAAGCGTCCGGCCATCAGCTTCATCTCGCCGCCGCTCGCCGGGTGGGGTCCGAAGGTCATCAATGGCTCGGCCTTGGCGCGCCCGCGGCCGCCGCCGTTGGCCGCATCGGCGATACGCGCCACCGCCGCGTTCATGCCGATGTCGAAAATTTCCGCGGTGCCCGTCAGCTTCGCATATTTGCCGTCATGGAGCAGATAGGGACCATAGCGCCCCAGCCCCGCAACGATCGGCTTGCCGGTTTCGGGGTGCATCCCGACGTCGCGCGGCAGGCTCAAGAGCCGGAGCGCATAGTCCAGATCGAAATCCTCGGCCGGAATGTCCTTCGGGATCGACGAGCGCTTCGCCTCCTTGCCGTCGCCAAGCTGAATGTACGGCCCGAACCGGCCGCTGCGCTTCGTCACCTCGAGCCCGCTTTCGGGATCGGTACCCAGCGTTTCAGGGCCGGTGTCGGCGCCGTCGCTGCCACCCGGCTGCGCGAATTTGCGTGTGAACTTGCACTCGGGATAATTGCTGCACGCGATGAACGGACCGAACTTGCCGCCGCGCAGCGCCAGCCGCCCGGTGCCGCAATTCGGGCAGACGCGCGGATCGCTGCCGTCGCCCTTGTCGGGGAAGAGATAGGGGCCGAGAAATTCGTCGAGTGCCGCGGTGATCTCCGACGGCTTCTGCTCCATCACCTCGCCAGTGCGCGGCTTGAAGTCGCGCCAGAAGCGTTCGAGCACCGCCTGCCACTGGGCGCGGCCGCCCGACACATCGTCGAGCTCTTCTTCGAGCCCCGCGGTGAAATCATATTCGACATAGCGGCCGAAGAAGCGTTCGAGGAAAGCGGTGAGCAGCCGCCCGCTCTCTTCGGGCAGGAAGCGGTTCTTTTCGACGCGCACATAGGCGCGGTCCTTGAGCACCTGAAGGATCGAGGCATAGGTCGACGGGCGCCCGATGCCGAGTTCCTCCATCTTCTTGACCAAGCTCGCTTCCGAATAGCGCGGCGGCGGCTGGGTTTCGTGCGCTTCGACCTCGACTCCCGTCTTGGCCGGGGCATCGCCCTTCGCCATCGCGGGGAGCAGGCGCGCGTCGTCGTCCTCGCTGCTGTCGTCGCGGCCCTCATCATAAAGCGCGAGGAAGCCCGGGAATTTGATGACCTGCCCGGTCGCGCGGAGCATCGTCTTGCCTGTTCCGTCGCTCAGGTCGACGCTGGTGCGTTCGAGCCGCGCCGAGGCCATCTGGCTCGCCAGCGCACGCTTCCAGATCAGATCGTAGAGGCGCGCATGATCGCCGCCGCCAACCTTGTCCTTGCCGAAATCGGTCGGACGGATCGCCTCGTGCGCTTCCTGCGCGTTCTTCGCCTTGGTCTGATACTGGCGCGGCTGATCGGGAACATAGCCCCCGTCATAGCGGTCGGCGATCGCCCGCCGCGCGGCGCTGATCGCGCTGCCGTCCATCTGAACGCCGTCGGTACGCATGTAGGTGATCGCGCCGTCCTCATAGAGATCCTGCGCAACCCGCATCGTGTGGCTGGCCGAAAAGCCGAGCTTGCGCGCGGCTTCCTGTTGCAGGGTCGATGTCGTGAAGGGCGGCGGCGGGTTGCGCGTCAGCGGCTTGGTTTCGACGCTGTCGACGGTGAAATGCCCCGCCTTCACATCGGCTTCGGCGGCGCGCGCATCGGCCTCGTTGGTGATCGTCAAACGCTCGATCTTGTCGCCGCGCCAGCGCGCGAGCCGCGCCTTGAACGGCGTGCCGCCCATTTCGAACTGGCCCGTGATCGACCAATATTGCTGCGCAACAAAGGCTTCGATTTCGCGTTCGCGTTCGACGACGAGGCGCAGCGCCACCGACTGGACGCGGCCCGCCGATTTGGCGCCGGGCAGCTTGCGCCACAAAACCGGCGACAGCGTAAAGCCGACGAGATAGTCGAGCGCGCGCCGCGCCCGGTACGCGTCGATCAGATCGTCGTCGAGGCCGCGCGGATGCGCCATCGCATCGGTCACCGCCTGCTTGGTGATCGCGTTGAAGGTCACGCGGTCGACCTTTTGCGGCAGCGCCTTTTTCTGGCGCAGCAATTCCTGCACGTGCCAGCTGATCGCCTCGCCCTCGCGATCGGGGTCGGTCGCGAGAATCAGACGGTCGGCCTGCTTCGCGGCATCCTGAATATCCTTCAGCCGCTTCGCCTTGTCCGGATAGAGCTGCCACTCCATCGAAAAACCGTCATCCGGATCGACCGAGCCGTCCTTGGGCGGCAGGTCGCGGACGTGACCATAGCTGGCCAGCACCTTGAAATCACGGCCGAGATATTTCTCGATCGTCTTCGCCTTGGCGGGCGATTCCACAATCACCAATTGCATCGAAAATTCGTTTCCCCGAAAACTCTTACGTACGTACGCGCGAGGGTGGCGGGCGCCGCTCCCTTCCGTCAAGAGGGGAAATAGAACGCCCGCCGTCGGGGATCAACGCAATGCGCCAAGTCTTCCGAGCAGCAATTCGCTTGCCAGGCTCGCTGCTTTCGCCGCGCCCTCCTCATAATTTCCTGGCTTTGCAGTGAACTGGAATTTACGCGTTTTGCCGAACATCGGCAGGCCGATGTTGGCCGCCGCTGCAAGGCCGCCTGCTACATTGGCAGCCGATTGCACGGCCTTCTCTGTACCGGTCGACGCATCGCTCTTGTCGATGAACTCGCCTTCGACGCCGATAGGGGCCTTGACCGTTATGACCGCCTGCTTGCCCGACGGCGCGATGAGCGTCATTCGCGAATAGTCCGCGCTGACAGACAGGCCGCTGTTTACATTGACCCCGCCGCCGAAGCTGAAAAAGCCCGGACGCTTCTGATCCGAAAAGTCGATAAGATAGACAACATCGATCACGCCGACGCCCGTTTGCCTGGCATAGTTTGACAGCGCCATATTCGCCTGCCCCGCCGACATATTGATCCCCATGCTGCTCATACCGGACCCAACGAAATCGCCGGGGATCATCAGCAGCGACGGGAGAGCGCTGGGCTTGTAATAGGTTGCCTTGCCCTTGCTACCCTTCTCGAGCGCAATATTGACATCGAGCGGCGCTTCCAGTGATTTGGTCTTCGCGAGCGCCGCATGATCGAACAGGTCGGCGGCTGATTGAACGACGTAGCCGCGCGCACCCAACTGCGACACGAAATCCGCATAGGCGGCATCGGTGATGGCCTGCATCATCTCAGGCGTGACGCCGACCAGTTCGCTCTTGGCCTTTGTGGTGCCGCCAAAGGCACCCATCAGACCACCCGTCTTCTTGATCTGGTCCGTAGACTCAAAGATGAAGCCGACATTGAAGGCGCCGATCGTTACCGTCGTCACGCCCTTTGCATTGGCCGGCCCTGAAATCTTGACGGGTTCCTGGTCCTTCGCAGCGACGACGACAGGCTGAAACAGCATCGCCGCAAGGGCGATGGCCGACAGCAATTTTTTCATGAAAATAAACCTCCGACCTCCCGCGGCCGGAATCAGGCCAGCGACGGGAGATTTCCCGACGCAACCCACACCCCTGCATCGGTCAGATGCAGGGGTGTGTCAATGGCTGACGTCAGGGCGTCAGTTGCTGTCCCATTTGAAGTCGGCGGGC
>ERZ778017.1019-NODE-1019-length-31267-cov-60.532584_pt1 | contig 31267 bp, 32 predicted proteins | sample MGYA00375747_ERZ778017 | MGnify/ENA primary metagenome ERZ778017 (study PRJEB29350, sample SAMN05509838) | bioreactor metagenome | biome: bioreactor; material: wastewater | place: South Africa: University of Cape Town | collected 2014-03-17 ...
AATGGCCAAGTCATAGAAGCAAATCAAGAGCCCGCTCTTATCGAGGCGCAAAGATTCTCCGAGAGCTTCACAAATTCGGATCTCAGCCTGAACGAATAGAAATACTCTCCAGTTCACCCTGAATCGCTGCCCCAAGCGGTGGACCCCGGAATCTAGGCAGGCCCCTTAGGTGGGAAGCGGTACGCTTCCCGAAAGGGGTTTGGCATGAAGAGGAAGCGTCGGAATCACTCGCCGGAGTTCAAGGCCAAGGTCGCCTTGGAGGCGGCGCGCGAGGAGAAGACCATCGCGGAGTTGTCGCGCGAGTACGGGGTGCACGCCAACCAGATCGGAGCCTGGAAGCGGCAGCTCTTGGAGGGCGCCTCGGGCTTGTTCACGCCGGCGGCGGAGCGTAACCGCGACAGCGAGGCTGACGCCAAGGAGCTCTTGGCGAAGATCGGGGAGCTCACCATGGAGCGCGATTTTTTGTCCAGAGCGCTGAAGCGCTGAGCCCACCAGAGCGAAGAGCCTTGATGGACAAGGAGAGCGAGTTGCCGGTCACGCGGCAGTGCGAGCTGCTGAAGGTCAACCGCGCAAGCGTCTACTACCAGCCGGCGCCGGTGCCGACCGAGGACCTGAAGGTCATGCGCGCCCTGGACGAGATCCACCTGCTCAGGCCGTTCCTGGGTAGCTGGCGCCTGGTGGGTGAACTCGCTGACAAGGGGTTCGTCGTCAACCGCAAGCGCGTGCTGCGCCTGATGCGCGTGATGAGCCTGAGCCCCATCTACCCGAAGCCTAAGACCAGCAAACCAGGGCGCGGAGCGGGGCACAAGGTCTACCCCTACCTGCTGGACGGGCTCGTTATCGACCGCCCGAACCAGGTGTGGGCCGCCGACATCACCTACATCCCCATGGTGCGGGGTTTCGCCTACCTGGTGGGCGTCATCGACGTGTACAGCCGCCGGTTGCTCGCCTGGCGGCTATCGAACAGCATGGACGCGCGCTTCTGCCTTGACGCCCTGGGGGAGGCTCTGGAGCGTTTCGGGCGGCCGGGGATCTTCAACAGCGACCAGGGCAGCCAGGGCGGATTCAAGTGGTCGTCGCAACATCTCGGTTGTGGAGGTGCTAGATGGGCCAGTCGGGGAAGCAGTTGCCTGAGGTTCCGGTTGGGGTTCGGAGGCAGTGGGCGGCGGATCGGGCGTTACGGCCGCCGATGCGGTCACCGGGCCGGCCGGAACCGTCCCGTGCGGTGCAGCGTGAGTTCTGGCGGCTGATCGCGTCGGGGAACACCACGGTTGAGGCGGCGGCGGCCGTAGGCGTGTCAGCGCCGGTGGGGGTGCGGTGGTTCCGGCATGCTGGTGGCATGCCGCCGTTGAGCCTGGTTGAACCCTCGAGGCGTTACCTGTCCTTCGCTGAGCGTGAGGAGATCGCGCTGTTACGTGCGCAGGATGTTGGTATTCGTGAGATCGCGCGCCGTATTGGGCGTGACGCCGGTACTATCTCGCGGGAGGTGCGCCGTAACGCCGCTACCCGCGCCGGGAAGCCCGAGTATCGGGCGCTGGTGGCTCAGTGGAAGGCGCAGCAGGCCGCGAAGCGCCCCAAGATAGCGAAGCTCGTAATCAACACCCGGTTGCGGGAGTACGTACAAGAACGGCTCAGTGGGGATGTTCGGCGGCCTGATGGCACGAGCGTTGCCGGACCCACACCGCCAGCGTGGAAGGGGTTGAACAAGCCGCATCGGGCTGACCGGCGCTGGTCGCTCTCGTGGAGCCCGGAGCAGATCTCTCAACGGCTGAAGGTCGATTTCCCTGATGATGAGTCCATGCGGATCAGTCACGAGGCGATCTACCAAGCCCTGTTCATCGAGGGTCGTGGCGCGCTCAAGCGGGAGCTGGTCGCGTGCCTGCGCACCGGGCGCGCGTTACGGCGACCGCGGGAACGATTACGTAACAAGCCGCAGGGGCATATCACTGCGGATGTGGTGATTTCCGAGCGGCCAGCCGAAGCATCTGATCGCGCCGTTCCCGGGCATTGGGAGGGAGATCTCCTCATCGGTACTGGCCGCTCCGCGATCGGCACCCTGGTGGAACGCAAGAGTCGCTCCACGCTGTTGGTGCACTTACCGCGGCTGGAAGGCTGGGGTGAGAAGCCAGCGGTGAAGAACGGGCCCGCACTAGGCGGTTACGGCGCGGCCGCCATGAACGCAGCCCTAACCGCGTCGATCACGAAGTTGCCCGATCAGCTCCGTAAGACGCTCACCTGGGATCGCGGCAAGGAACTAACGGCGCACGCCCAATTCACTCTGGACACCGGCACGAAGGTGTACTTCGCCGACCCGCGCTCACCCTGGCAGCGGGCCACGAACGAGAACACGAACGGGCTGCTAAGGCAGTACTTTCCCAAAGGCACCGATCTGTCGAGATGGTCAGCCGAGGACCTCGAAGCCGTGGCCTTCACGCTGAACAACCGCCCCCGAAGAGTCCTCAACTGGAAGACCCCTACAGAGGTATTCAACGAGCAGCTACAATCACTCCAACAAGAAGGTGTTGCATCGACCGGTTGAACTCAGACAGTTCACCTCGAAGGCCTTCACGAGCGTTCTGGAGGCCCAGAACATACAGATCAGCATGGACGGCAAGGGCGCGTGGCGCGACAACGTGTTCATCGAGCGCTTCTGGTGGAGCCTGAAATACGAGCACGTCTACCTGCACGCCTACGACGACCTGCGCGTCGCCCGGCAGGGCATCGGGACCTACATCGAGTACTACAACCACGAACGGCAGCACACGAGCCTCGCCAAGCTCACGCCCGTTCAGGCCTACGAGCAGAACCTGCCGGTTGCCGCATTATCGGCTCCGCCCCCTGCTGGCTTGGCCTCTGGCCCTGCACCGTTGGAGTCGTGGTAACACTTAGGAACCAAGGGAAGCCTGTCTAAGAATGGGGTCCAGGGCTCCAAGCACCTGCCGCCACCTTGGCGCTTACATGAGGTGATGGGTGGCTGATTAGCGGCCAGCTGGGCCCCCGAGTGCCCCTATTCTTGGTGTGACGACCTGTTCCTTAGGGGAATGAGTTTGAACCGACATGGAACGCATCCGTCTCGGTGCGCTCTGAGCGTAGAAATCTTGTTGTGATCGGCGGAATTCTACATCGAGCGTGAGCGGGCCTGTTGTTTGCAGCCAATGGGTAACATTGGTGCAGGCACCTAGGTAGGGAGCATGAACCATGCGACTGACTCGATGGACGCTCAACGCCCTGCGGGAACACCTGGTGGGATGGACGTTAGCTGAGATCGACAACCTCTTTGAGAGCGCCTCGCTAGAGCGCGACGAAACCGCCAATCCAGATGTCACAGGGCAGAGAAGATTCCGAGTTGAACAGTATTACGCGCGCTTGAACGTGAATAGCCCCACCGATGTCCGCTCCCTCCTTGAGGTCGTCGAAGAAGTTCTGGAATCTTCACCGGAAGAGACCGCGTCTGGCCTCGTTAGGGCTTTGCGGCGCGATGGCGTTGAGGTCGAGGGTAAGAAGGTCATTGCGCCAGATTCTGCGGGCGATTCTACGTTCGAGACGCTTGCCGACCGGTCTACGAGGATGGACGCCGCCCACTTGAGTCTGTACCTCAAGCGGATGCGAAACGCCGTCAACTCCGATCCGGCCCTAGCGATCGGCACGGCTAAGGAACTCATCGAGGCGGTATGCAAGACCATCCTTCATCAGCGGGGAAAGCCTGTAGACGACAGCCCAACGATGCCCCGACTGATCCGCGAGGCGGCGGCGGAGCTCAACCTCATGCCAGATGACATCCCCAACGCCGCGAAGGGCGCGGACATCATCCGTCGTCTGCTCAGCAACCTGATGACCATCTCCGACGGCATCAACGAGCTGCGCCGTGACTACGGAACCGGGCACGGCAAGGACGGTCGCTGGCGAGGCGTTAAGCCCCGCCACGCACGCTTGGCCGTGGAATCGGCCGCCGCGCTGACGACGTTTCTGATGGAAACACACCTGGAACGACAGCCATGGGCCAACCCAGGCGTCGCGGATGGACGGTATGCGACTCTAGGCTTTCACGATGGCGCTTCGGGAGCCGAAATCAACATCCTCACTCTTCCAGGCGGAAAGTTCGAAGTACAAGGCTTTGCGCTCTGGGTTAACCGAGCGGTTGATCCCCCAGGTGCGCATACCGGAGATTTTCACCAGGTCATCGAGGCAGACGGCCAAGTTTTTCGTATTCGCGACGGTAGGTGCGAGATCACTATCGAGCGGCGGGGCACGAGCCTGACTGTCCAAGACAACCTGGCCTGTGGGGGCGTAAACGTGACCTTTTCTGGCGAGTATGAGCGCGTCGGACACCCAGCCATATCGGGGGGCTGAGATGAGAGTCGGGTCCGGCGTCAGGAGCTGCGTGTAAGGCAGTGTTGACACAATATCCAATGTTCATCCATCAGCCAATATTCGTGGGCGCTCTGTGGGATTGCCTCATCACTTTGAAGCCCTTGGCAAGGGCGGAGGCCCGACATGAGAAAGATGGTGTCGTGAAGCACGACCAATGCGCCCTGATTCAGTACGGGAACTCATTACGCTGTGTCACAACTGCGGCCATTCCCAATCTACTGGGTAGAAGGTAGACTGGAAATGTAATCAGATAGCGCCCCGTATCCTCTGTAAATTAGGTGGCTCTGCGACTTTCTCGTGAGAGATAGGAGCCATCGCTCCTCCAAAATGGGAAGTGGACACAACCCTGGAACGGAGTGAACGATGACTCAACTGAAGGATAGTGCTTTGTCGGCGCGTTTGCGTGAGGCGCTGGTAGACCAACCCGATTTCCTGCGCGACATCGTGCAGTCGACGCTGCAGCGGCTGCTGGAGGAGGAGATCACGCTGCACCTGAGCGCCGACCCGCATGAGCGAACCGAGGAGCGGCGCGGTTACCGCAACGGTTACCGCGGCCGGCAGTTCAAGACGCGCGTGGGCACGCTGCACCTGCTGATTCCGATGGACCGGGAGGGCACCTTCAAGACGGAGCTCTTCGATAGGTACCAGCGCAGCGAGAAGGCTTTGGTGCTGTCGCTGATGGAGATGTACATCGAGGGCGTGAGCACGCGGAAGGTGAAGGACATCACCGAGGTGCTGTGCGGCACGAGCTTCAGCAAGTCGACGGTGAGTCGCCTCGCCGGCCAGCTCGATACTGACTTGGCGGCGTGGCGCGAGCGGCGCCTGGACGAAGTGGCCTACCCGTACCTGATGGTGGACGCCAGGTACGAGCACGTCAGGGTGGATGGCCGGCTAGTGAGCCAGGGCGTGCTGGTGGTGAAGGGCGTAAGGAGCGATGGGCAGCGCGAGCTGTTGGCGGTGGACGTGGCTGACAGCGAGTCGGAGGCGACCTACGACGCGCCCTTCCGGCGCCTGAAGGAGCGCGGCCTGCACGGGGTGCAGCTCGTGACCAGCGACGACCACAAAGGGCTAGTTGCCGCCATCCAGCGCCACTTCCAGGGCGCATCTTGGCAGCGTTGCCAGGTGCACTTCCTTCGCAACGCGCGCGGCAAGGTGGCGAGGAAGCATCAGGCGGCCCTCACGAGCGACCTGAAGGCGATCTACGCCGCGCCCGACCGGGATTGGGCGCTGGACGCCGCTAGGGGCGTGGTTGAGCGTTGGAGCGCCTCCCATCCGGCGGTGGCTGAATGGATCGAGGTCGGTATCGAGGCGACGTTGGCGTGCTTCTCGTTCCCGGAGCCTCATCGGCGGCGCATCCGTTCGACTAACGGCCTGGAGCGCTTCAATCAGGAACTGAAGCGCCGCACGCGGGTGGTTAGCGGTGGACCCCGTTCTTCGACAGGCTTCCCTTAGTTCCTAAGTGTTACCACGACCCCAACGCGGCAGGGCCAACGGACAAGCCAGCAGGGGGCGGAGCCGATAATGCGGCAAGCGGCAGGTTCCTTTCATAGGCCTCCACTGGTGTGAGCTTGCCGATGCTGCTGTGCTGCCGTTCGCGGTTGTAGTACCCGATGTAGGTTCCGATCCCTTCTCTCGCGGCTCTCAGGTCGTGGTGAGCGTGCAGGTAGACGTGCTCGTACTTGACGCTCCACCAGAAACGCTCGATGAAGACGTTGTCGCGCCAACTGCCCTTGCCGTCCATGCTGATCTTGACGCCCTGCGCCTCCAGGGCGCTGGTGAAGGCCCTCGAGGTGAATTGGCTGCCCTGGTCCGTATTCATGGTTTCCGGCCGCCCGAAACGCTCCAGGGCTTCCTCCAGCGCCTCGAGGCAGAAGCGCACGTCCATGCTGTTGCTCAGGCGCCAGGCGAGCAGGCGGCGGCTGTACACGTCGATGATGCCGACCAGGTAGCAGAAGCCCCTGGCCATGGGGATGTAGGTGATGTCCGCGGCCCACACGTGATTCGGGCGCTCGATGACGAGCCCGTCCAGCAGGTAGGGGTGGACCCGGTGCCCCGCGCCAGCACCCCACCTGGTGGTCCTGGGCTTCGGGTAGATGGGGCTGATGCCCATCACGCCCATCAGGCGCAGCACGCGCTTGCGGTTGACGGCGAGGCCCTGCTTGCTGAGCTCGTCCACCAGCCGCCGGCTGCCCAGGAACGGCCTGCGCAGGTGGACCTCGTCCAGCGCGCGCATCACCGCCAGGTCCTCGGTAGGCACCGCCACCGGATGGTAGTAGACGCTGGAACGGTTGACCTTCAGCAGCTCGCACTGCCGCGTCACGCTCAGCGCGTGCTCCTTGTCGATCAAGGTCCGGCGTTCCTGGGAGCTCAGCGCTTCAGCGCTCTGGACAAAAAATCGCGCTCCATGGTGAGCTCCCCGATCTTCGCCAGGAGCTCCTTGGCGTCCGCCTCGCCGTCGCGGCTGCGCTCCGCCGCCGGCGTGAACAGGCCCGAGGCGCCCTCCAGCAACTGGCGTTTCCAAGCCCCGATCTGGGTCGCGTGCACACCGTACTCGCGCGATAGCTCCGCCAGGGTCTTCTCCTCGCGCGCCGCCTCCTATGCCACCTTGGCCTTGAACTCCGGCGAGTGATTCCGACGCTTCCTCTTCATGCCAAACCCCTTTCAGGAAGCCTAACGCTTCCACCTAAGGGGCCTGTCTAGAAACCGGGGTCCAGGGCTTTGCCCACAAATCCCAGAAGGCTGAGGACCAAGCCCTCTCAAAGAGCTTAGTAGCGCCAATCGAGTCTGTAACCCACCTGAGCGGCCCAAAACCTAGAGCCGCTCAGGGTAGCCAACTTTAGTATGGGAGCGAGTAGAGCCTAGGGATTTGTTGGGAGAAGAATTGCTTGGGAACCTGACGCCCCTCTAACTTGCAGGCGACCAAGCAGAGGTCCTAACTCATCCTTGGCGTCCCAGTAGTACTTATTCAGTTGCTGTACTAAACCGTCACTCCATGCTGTCTAGCGAATGCAAGGAAGCGTGCCCGTAAGTCCATCGCCTGCTCGTAAGCGGTCTCTGGCTTAACAGAGTTGGAGTCGATGTCGAACAACTCCTGGAACGTTTGGAACGACTCGGGAGTCATGACTACAGTCCCGTCATCAAGAATCTCCTGCACCCCGTCGTACACCTGAGCCTGAAGGTTGAGCTCCCGGGCGGCCTCCAAGGTCATGCCCTCGGGCACAACAACTTCTGCGCCCTTGCGCCCTAGGCGCACAGGGTATCCACCTTCCAGCCCTTGGGGTCCTGGTGCGTTCGTCAATTCTTTGGTATCGAGCAACATCGCCAAGATGTTCTTCGCCGAGGACGAGGCCACGACGAACTGACCGTGTCGGCCTGCCGGCCGCATGCCGTGCTTAGGTAGCGACGCGATGAACTCTCGCATGTCACCAAGTTCTCCGGTTACGTCTACTCCTCCGGCGATTACGCGTAGATGGTGAGGGGCGTCGTATCCTTCGCCTGTTCTGCACCAGTAGTAGGTGTGGTAGTGATGGGCGATAAGCTCCACTTGTACTTCTCGCATGGGGACACCGAGTTGCTCGGAGGTCGCCTTCTTGACATATGGGACTATCAGGTCGCTGTTGCCGATGCCGACGGCAGGAGCTAGCCCTTTGCGCCCCAGGCTGGGGTTAGTGACGTCCGGATAGGCGGCGTTTATCACCAAGGTGTCAACCCCTGAGGCCTGGACCGCCTGCATGAGCTTGTACGCCAGGGCCAGATGCATGGATATCCACGGGCCTAAACCACACTTGTCCCGGTAGAGCTTCTTGTTTACTTCAGGTGGCAGCTCGTTAACCACCCACCATGACTGCAGTGAAGTGCTGTTGTAGATGACAGCAGGCTTAAGGCGGGCGATTAACTCAGCGGTGCGGTCGATATCAAGAAGATCGAGCGATTCGAAACTGATCTCCGGATAGAGACCCGCGTAGGAGGCTCCTTCTATCGCCGAGTTCGTCTTGCGCCTGCCCCAGTCTGCATTGGTGTCGGCCACCGTCATGGGAGCCATTCCGGGTACGCGCGCAAGTAGCTCGAGGACGTTGCCACCAAGTTCTCCTGCGCCGATAAGAAGTACACGTACACGTTCGTTCATGTCTATTGCCTCCTAGTGGCACGAACTATGCTCATCGCCGTTGCCTACCTAGCACCGGATGCAGCGCATCACCTAGCAGATTGAAAAGGATGACCGTTATCGCTATTCCCACTCCGGGGAAGAACCCCGTCCACCAGTAGTCGAGGATGTAGGGTCGCGCCTCCGCAATCATCGTTCCCCACTCGGCCGTTGGAGGTCTTGCACCCAGCCCTAGGAATCCGAGGCTGGCAACGAAGAGGATTGCCAGACCGAGATCCAGCGTGGCTTTCACGGTCATCTCCCCCACTACCGCGGGAAAGATGTGGCGGCCCATGATGCGTTGATCGCGCGCGCCGAGGGCCCTAGCGGCCTCGACAAACTCCAAGCTCTTCACACCCAGCACCTGGCCCCGCACCAAGCGAGCGAAGCCAGGCCACCACACGGCGCCGGCAGCTATTACGCCCTGCATGAGTCCTGCGCCAAGCGCCGCCGCCAGCGCGATGGCCAGAATCAGCGCCGGGAAGCCCAGGAACAGGTCAGTGATGCGCATGAGAATGAAGTCGACGCGGCCCCCGTAATAGCCCGCGAGGAAACCGACCGTTGTGCCCACCACTCCGCCAATCACCACGACCCCAAGGCCCGCCAAGAGTGAGAGCCTCCCGCCATACAGGACTCTCGCCAGAAGGTCTCTCCCGAGGTTGTCGGTTCCCAGCGGGTGCTCGACGCTGGGCGGCTTTGACGTGGCGCGGATGTTGAGTTTGTTTGGGTTAACCCCATACAGGACGGGGCCGAAAAGTAGGATTGCGACGAAGAGTAATAGCGCAGCTGCATATGTCGAAAGTAGCCCGTGTCGCAGGTACCGGGGCCTTCTACGCGGGGTGGAGGTAACGCTCCCAGAGCTTGAGGCTACGCTCCCCATCAGCCGCTCCGCTGGTCCGAGATGCGCGGATCCAGGACGCCGTACATTAGGTCTGTAAATAAGTTGACGATGACGAAGGCTGCGGAGAACACCAGGGTTACCCCGACAATGGGTTGAAAGTCGAGGGAGACCACGGAGCGCCAGGCATACCAACCAATCCCGGGCCAAGAAAAGATGGCTTCAATGAGGATGCTTCCGGAGAGGAGCCACCCGAACTGCAGCCCGATCATCGTGTTCACTGGAATCAGCACATTGCGCAGGGCATGCCTGACTATCACTGCAGCGTTGGATACACCTTTGGCCTTGGCCGTGCGGGCATAGTCGGTGCGCATCGCATCTTGCATGCCAGCTGCTACGAACCGGGCGGTTACCGCAAACCGGGCCACGACGAGACTTATGACGGGGAGGGCCAGGTGGCGCAAGGAGCTTCCCAGAGCGGCCCAGTTGCCAGCCAAGATCGCGTCGACAGTGTAGAAGCCCGTCATCGACGGCGGTATCTCAACTCCCGAGCCAATACGACCCACCGCGGGCAACCACGCCAGCTCCCGATAGAACAGCACTTGCAACATCAACCCAAGCCAGAAGATAGGGAACGCCATTCCTAGATAAGCAACCACGCTGGATGCCACCGCCCCGAACTTGGAGGAAGCCGTTCCAACGAGGACCCCGAACGGTATGCCTACCAGGATGAAACCAATAGTTGCGATGAGCAGGATCTCTAAGGTCGCGGGCAACGCTGCCAGAATGTCGGGGAGAACGGGCCGCTGGCTTACGGCTGACATGCCCCAGTTCCCCTGCGTAAGGTTGGATAGGTAGCGCCAGAACTGTACGACAACGGGTTGGTCAATACCCATTTCACTCCGCAGGCGTGCCACCTGCTCTTCGGGGGCGTTGAGGCCGGCCGCCACCCGGGCAGGATCGGCTGGGATGACGTTGGTCACGATGAAAGTGAGCAGCGTTACACCCAAGAGCATTAGCGGCAGCACGAGGACGCGCCTCGCAATAGTGGTCAGCATGGGCTACGGGCCACTTCTGCGGTCGCAGCGCGCCGGTAGGCCTGTGCCGTCCGCTGGCCGCTGCGCCCCGAAGGCGCAGCGGCCAGCCATCACGCTAGCTTCAGCCCAATGCCTCATCACAACCCTCGGGCCGCCACTTACTCGATGTAGAGGTCATACCAGTTGAGTACCTTGCTCCAAGTCATCTGCGGCCTGTAGCCATGAACGTTGGTGCGCATGGTCACTACCTCGTCTTGGCTGAAGACGAACATGGCGGGTTGATCGGCCACGATAATCTGTTGAATCTCCTTGTAGATTTCACTGCGCTGGTTATCGTCGACCTCGGTAGCGGCGGCGGCCAGCAAGCGATCCACCTCGGGGTTGTCGTACCAGAAGTGAGACCAGTGGTTGCTTGTTGATCTGTACATGGGGTCCAAGATCGTGAACGCCGACGGGGTCGCCGTCGTCTGGGCGTACATGACCAGGTCCGGGGCGTTCGCGTGATCAGACATCCGTGCCGTCATGGTTGCCCACGGCTGCCCCTCGACCCCGAGCCCGATGCCGAGCTCCGCGAGCGCCTCCTGGAGCAGCAGGCCCACTGAACGCTCAAACGTCCAGTGTTCCAGGTAGAGGAACGTAAGATCGAATCCGCCGTTCGGGTACCCCGCTTCCGCTAAGAGCGTTCTGGCCTCTTCCAGGTTCATCTCGGCGGGGGCAATTGTGTCGTCGAATCCCGGGAACTGAGCTGGCACGGGGCCTCGCATCGGCGAGCCAAAGCCTGCCAGGCCGATCTCTAAAGCAGCTTCGTAATCGAGGGCTAGGGCAATGGCTTTGCGCACCCGTACATCGTCGAGTGGTGAACGCTGCGTGTTGAACGAGATGTAGAACGGGCGTGGAGAGCTGTTGCGGATGACCTGGATACCCGGGTTTCTCTCGAGGTTCCTGACGTCTTCCTGGACGATGTTCTCGGCCACGTGCACTTCGCCGGACTCAAGCAGGAGCCGCTGCGTGGCGCCTTCAATGACAATCCGGAAGGTGATCCGGTCGAGGTGCTGACCTTCCCAACCGCGCCAGTAGTCATCGAAGCGGTCCAAAACGTAGCGTTGGCCGTCGACCCACTCGGTGATTCGGTAAGGACCCGTGCCGGCCGTGTTGGTCGCGTACCAGCCGCGAGCAAGGTCACCGTCTACCTCGTGCTCAACAGTGGCCTTCGGGCTCATGATGAACATGCGGGTCAGAGCGAAAATGAACTCCGGCTGGGACTGCTTCAGGTTGAAGCGCACCTGGGTTGGGCTCTCGACTACGATTCCTTCGATACTTGAGATGAGGTACGCCTCGCCTTGCCCTATCGTCATAGTGCGCTCGAAGGCGGCCTTCACGGCGCTCGCGTCGAAGGTGGCGCCATCGTGGAAGGTCACACCCTCACGCAGGGTGACCAAGTACGACGTCCGCTCGTCGTTCGCGCTCCAGGCGGTCGCCAGATGCGGGGCAAGCTCGTTGCTTTCCGGATCGATAGCCAACAAGGTCTCGTAGGTCGCCGTGAGGATGCGCTGGTGCGGGACGCTGCTCCCGATGGAGGGATCCGCCGTGGGGGTCGGGCTGTTGACAGCGATAACCAGTTCGGCAGCGAGGGTCGACCCACCCATTCCGGTAATCGCAAGCAGGCCAACAAGAGCCATCATCAGGCCGCGCTTGGAGCGACCAAGAAGGATACTCACACCCCCCGATGTATGCGTGGCACTCCAGCTTCGAATCTTCTGGATACAACCGTCCATGAATGACTCCTCCTTTACGAGTGCGGTGCTCGTTCGTGAGCACGGACGCGCGTACAAAGACCTTCGATTGCGGTTTTACCGCTTTGACTCTATGCGGAACCTGGGGATCCTGTCAACGCCATGTGGCCTAGAGCTTTATCAATCGCGTTAATCAACCCGGACTGCCGATTGGGCTTACCGCGCCTCGCGAGGATTTGCGCCGCCTTGCGTCTCAGCGCTCATGCTGTATGCTGTCTTTCAACAGACGAGTACGCCATCATAAACGCCCGTCCCGGGTTCGCCGGTTGAAGCGGCGCCTCCAAGGCCGAGCGTAATTCTTCGAAACCGAGGGGACAGACTGTGCAAAGCTCCAGTTATCGCGTGGCCTTCGATATTGGTGGAACCTTCACCGACTTGGTGCTCTTGGATGAGCACACGGGGCGGACTGTGCTTCACAAGCTCCTGACCACGCCTGAGAACCCCTCGAAAGGATCCCTCGAGGGAATCAACCAACTTGTCGCGCTTGAGGGCACTTCACTTAGCGCGCTCAGCTTGGCGGTGCATGGCACCACCCTCGTTACCAACGCAGTAATCGAGCGCAAGGGCGCTCGCGTTGGCCTGTTGACAACCCAAGGCTTCCGTGACGCGCTAGAGATCGGCCGCGAGCAGCGCTACGACATCGACGACCTTTTCATCACCTTCCCTCCCCCCTTCGTTCCGCGCCACGCACGCCTTCAGGTTTCGGAACGGATGAGCCGAGACGGCGTTGTTTTGCGCCCGCTCCTGGACGAGGAGCTCGAGGCAGCCGCAGGCCGTTTCGAGGAACTCGAGGTGGAGAGCATTGCGATAGTATTCCTCCACAGCTATCGCAACAGCGAGAACGAGGTCGCGGCCGCTCGCTTCTTCCAACGGCGCCTGCCGGGAATCCCCATCAGTGTCTCGTCGGAGATCGCCCCCGAGATCAGGGAATATGAACGAACCGTCACCACCGCCGCCAACGCCTACGTCATACCGATCGTCGCGAGCTACCTCGAGGAGCTGGAAGCCAAACTACAAGCCCAATCCTTCCAAGCGCAACTGCTCCTCATGCAAAGCAACGGCGGTACCACGGCCACCACGACGGCCAAACGTCGACCGATCACCCTGCTTGAGTCTGGGCCCGCCGGCGGCGCAATCTACGCGGCTGACGTAGGCAAGCGGCTCGGGCTTAGCGAGTTGCTGGCTTTTGACATGGGTGGCACAACGGCGAAGGCCTGCCTAATTAGGGGAGGGCGAGCCGACCTCGCCCCGGCTCTGGAGGCGGGACGGGTACACCGCTTCAAGCGTGGCAGCGGACTACCGATTCGCTCTCCCGTAATTGACATGATCGAGATCGGCGCCGGTGGTGGGAGCATCGCGCGACGCTCGAGTCTCGGACTCTTAGAGGTCGGCCCCGATAGCGCTGGCGCCGATCCCGGGCCCGCCTGCTACGGGCGGGGTGGAACGTCTCCGACGGTCACCGACGCCAACTTGCTCCTCGGCTACCTGGATCCGAGCTACTTCCTTGGCGGCCGCCTGTCACTCGACAAGGAAGCTGCCACCCGCGCCGTGGCGACCCTCGCTACCGACCTCGGGCTCGACGAACTCTCCATGGCCATGGGGATACACGTTCTCGTAAGCGAGAACATGGCGGCCGCGGCCCGGATTCATATCGTCGAGAAGGGCGAGGACCCCAGGCGTTTCACGGTGGTCGCCTTCGGGGGAGCCGCACCGGCACACGCCGCCCGCGTCGGCCGTCTGCTCGGAACTCAAGAGGTAATCGTGCCACGTGCCGCGGGAACAGCATCTGCTCTCGGGTTCCTCGTCGCACCACTCGCGTTTGACGTGACCCACTCGATGCCCACGCCTCTTTCCCAACTTGATCTCCGCCGGGTCGAGACACTATTAACCGACATGCAACGAGAGGGCGGCTCCCTGCTTTCCGAGGCAGGCCACACCGGGGCGACGCACGTAACAAGATCCGCCGACATGCGCATCCTCGGTCAGGTCCACGAGATCAATGTGCCGCTGGGCAGCGAACAGGTTGATGAGGAGTGGGCGGAAGCGCTGCGCACGCGGTTCGAAGAAGTGTATCGACGTCACTTCGAGCACTTGCCGCCGTTCGATGACTACGAAGTGCTGAACTGGCGGGTAAGAGTTGCCGGAGACCAGCCAGAAGTCAACTGGCTGGCAGACGAGGTAGTCGACGAGCCTCAGCGTAAGGGAACTCGGCGGGCATGCTTCGACCCCAAAGCTGGGTTCATAGATGTCCCCGTGTTCAACCGCTATGCGCTGGAAGCCGGTTTCAGCTGCCCCGGGCCGTTAATAGTCGAAGAGCGTGAAGCAACGACCATCGTACCGCCAGGAGACACCCTCTTGGTCGACGAGTATGGAAATCTCAGAATCCGCCTTGGAGGGATTGATGCCTAACCAACCGAACCTCGACGATCCCGTACAACTCGAGATTCTTTGGAAACGCCTCGTGAACATCGCCGAGGAAGCATGGGTAGCGCTTTGGCGCACCTCGTTCTCAACGATAATGGCTGAGGCGCAAGACTTCGGCTGCGAGCTGATGGACTCGAGAGGCAGTTCGCTCGCCCACTCCCCGAAGAGCATGCCGGTCTTCAACTTGACTCTGCCGATGGCAGTTGAAGGGCTGTTGAAGCGCTATCCAGTCGAAACCCTGCTGCCGGGGGACGTTCTGATCACGAACGATCCCTGGCTCTGCGCTGGTCACCTCTACGACGTTGCGGTAGTGACGCCCATATTCCACGAGGGCGCTTGCGTGGCATTGGCGGGAAGCATTGGTCACGTTTCAGATATTGGCGGTACCAAAGAGCGCCTAACGGCACGCGAGGTTTTTGAAGAGGGGATCCAGATACCTCCTATGAAGCTGTACCGTGCCGGCTCCATAAACGAAGACCTAATCGACCTAATCCGGGCCAACGTCCGGCGCTCCGACATGGTCCTTGGCGACCTCCACGCTCTCGTTTCCTCCAACGCCGTCGCCGCTCGCCGGATCGAGTCGTTTCTGATCGAATACCAGATGTCGACCCTCGAGCCGCTGGCCGACGCCATCCAGTCTCAGTCGGAGAAGGCCATGAGGCGTGCGATTTCCGAGTTGAGGGACGGGACCTACTCTTACCGCTTGGTCGCGGACGGCGTAGGGGAAGCGCTATCCCTTCCCGTGCGAGTCACCGTAGAAGGTGACAGTATCAACGTCGACTTCGAAGGAGCCCCGCCTCAACTAGCGATGGGCGCCATCAACTGCACGTACTCGTTCACGGCCGCGGAGGCGGCCTACGCCCTAAAGTCGCTCCTAATCCCAGAGGTTCCGGCGAACGCTGGTTGCTACCGCCCGTTTACCGTCTCAGCCCCCGAAGGTTCGGTGTTGAACTGTAGCTTTCCGGCTCCGGTCGGGGTTCGTCACATTCTCGGCTACTACATCTCGCCCCTAGTCATTGGTGCCCTTGCTCCCGCACTCCCGCGGCGTGCCCGCGCAGCAACGGGCTTCCCGACGAACCTAAGCATTTACGGACGCACCCAGGACGGGAGTGTCTACAACGACCACGCCATGAACGGCGGGGGCGGCGGCGCCTGGCAGGGGCACGACGGCGTATCTGCGATTCTGTACCCAACCAGCGCGGCGACAGTATCGGTTGAGATGATGGAACTGCGAACACCAGTAGTCATCGAGGCCAAGGAGCTGGTCCAGAACTCCGGTGGTCCCGGGGAGTTTCGCGGCGGTCTGGGGCAGCGCTTGCGCGTCAGGAAACTCCATCCAGACAAACTGCGAACGTTGGTAGCGGTTCAACCAGAGGGTCGCTTCCACGCTGCACCCGGCCTCTTCGGAGGACAACCCGGCGGCCGCTGCAGGGTCACTCACTTCGACGAACGCCGTCTGGCCCAGCAGGTCCCCTCCAGCGGCGCGGTGGCTCTCTTCGACCCACGCGAGGAGGTCGTCATCGAACTCACAGGGGGAGCGGGCTTCGGTGAGCCGAGTCAGCGCACAATCGCGCGAATCCAAGACGACCTACTCAATGAGTACGTGAGCCTCGAGGCCGCCGCGCAGGACTACGGTTACGAGGCCACACCGAAGATGGAACCAGCGACGAGTTCCGATTGATCTGGCTAGTTACCGCTCAGATAGGGCTTCCCAACTGCGTTCCGATTTCCAGAGCGAGCGACACCGCCTGCTTTCTGATCGCAACCCAGCGCTCGGGCTCCGCCCTATGCAGTGGCAACATCAACTCGAGCGCTGCCACCAGTCCCGCGCTGGGTGACCGGATTGGCACAGCCACGCCTGCCAGGCCTCGGTCCAATTCTTCCCACGACTCCGCCCAGCCGCGGCGCCTGACGAGATCGAGCTCATCAATCAAGTCTGCGAGGTTATGCATCGTCTTATCCGTATAGCGGGGCAGTTGCTGGCTCCGCATCAAAACGTGAACCGCCTCGTTTGAGAGTCCAGATAGTAATACCTTTCCCGATGCCGTGGCGTGCGCTGGAAGAACCGTGCCGACGGCCACCCCTACTGAGGCGACACGCTCTTCATCTTGCTCGGCTGCTATGCAAACGACCCTTGAAGACCGAAGGACCGAGATGAAAGCCGTGTCGCTTAGCAAGCCACTCTGCATCAGGAGAGCTTCCCTCAGAGCTCGAATCAAGACCGGTTGCGTAGCATGAACCCCATGCAACCTGGCCGATTTGTCCGTAAGCCGGTAGCCCGCTGGAGCGACCGCCTCGACATAACCGATTTCAACGAGCGTTCGGACAATGGGGAAAACGCTTGACTTAGAAGCGTCCAGCCTCTCGGCAAGCTGCTGTAGGGAAACGCCCGCTTCGGAATGAGCGAGCTCCTCCAGTACCTGCATCGTTCGATGAGCAGTGCGATTGAAGTAGGACGGCTGCTTTTTCAAGTCGGCACGGCAAAACCACAGCAACCCCGTCAAACCAAGCTGTGGCCCTTCCTCTTGAGTCAGCCTAGCAGATGGACCTCCCGCGCCAGCGACAACGAACGAGAGCCGATAACGTCGCATCTCCGACGCGATCTTCACGTCAGCCTGCGGGCAATCCTGCTTGCGCTTATCCACCATTACCCTTCTAGGAAGTCCTCGACTGGAAACAGATGCTTCACCCCAGCTGCTTCCCGCCCCTCGTAATGGTGCACGATCATGTGCGCACGCTGGCTAGGTAGGACCTCGAGGTTGTCGGGGTGGTTGTCGTTGCGGTCGCCGTTCTTGTGGTACACCACCTCGCCGGGCCTCAAGCGCTGGCCGAGCTTCCACTCCGCCACCGCGCGGTGCTCGTAGTACACCTCGCCGGTGCGCGGGTCCTTGCGGCGCCGGTACCACATCCTCACGCCTGCCCCTCCCCACCACGGGCTCACGGAGCGCCCGGTAGAGCGCGTTGCGCGACACCCCAGCATCTCAGCCACCTCGGTGACGCTGTACTTCCCGTCCCCCAGGAACGTCCGCGCGGTGGCCACCCGACGCGGGGCGAGCTTCCTGGGCCTGCCGCCCTTGCGGCCCCTGGTGCGCGCCGCGGCTAGGCCAGCGTGGGTGCGCTCGCGGATGAGCTCGCGCTCGAACTCGGCGAGGGCGCCGAACATGGGGAACACGAGGCGCCCGCCGGGCGTGGTGGTGTCGATGCTCTCGTTGAGGCTCTTGAAACCGATACCGCGGGCGTCGAGCTCGTTGACGGTGTCGATGAGGTGCTTGAGGCTGCGGCCCAGGCGATCGAGGCGCCACACGACGAACGTGTCGCCCTTGCGCAGCACGGCTTGGGCCTTCTCCCAGCCGGGCCGCTCCATTCTGGCGCCGCTGACGTGGTCCTCGAACACCTGCTCACAGCCGGCCTTCTCAAGGGCGTCGCGCTGCAGCGCGAGGTTCTGGTCAAGCGTGCTGACGCGCGCGTAGCCGATGATCATCCGTTGTCCCAAAAGGCGAGTGGCATTGGGTTTATGATACACGGCCCGACTTGCTGGTGCCCCTGGGGTTCAGGAGGTCTATGCTCTGATAACAATGGAACTACTCAACACGATCGCGGCAGGGCTTCTGGTTTCCGTGGTCACCTCGGTGCTGACGGTCCGCCTGGCGCTGGGCCGGTACTACTCGGAGCGCTGGTGGGAGCGCCGGCTCGACGCCTACACCCGGGTGCACGACGCGCTCTCGGTTCAGCTGAAGCAGGCGAAGGCGGAGAGCGATGCCATGGACGACTACTACTCGGAGCCCTACCGCACGGGCGACGCGCACGCCAAGCCCGTCCCGGACGAGGTGGCCGAGGAGCTGCATAAGAACTGGCGGGAGTCGGAGCGCGAGCTCGAGGACGCCCTCATCCGCGGCGCATTCCTCCTATCAGAAGGCGCCGTGGCGCTGCTGCGGCGCTACCAGCAGGAGCGACGGAAGATTGAACTCTCCATGCGAGACCTACAACAAGAGAGCATCGAAGCTCTACTCGCGGCGGCGCAAGACGCGGTAGATGAGTTCGGGAAGCTCGCAAAGAGAGACCTCGGGATCGCCCGCCCAGTCATCATGCGCCGAGCTCCCCCTTTGCGGCCAGCAAGCAGAGCCAAGACGGTGCGGCCGCGTCGCCTTTAGGCGTAAGACGGCCACTGGGTTCGCGCAGGAGCCGGTCTGCGGACCAATGGGGGTTGGCGACGAAAGCTACGCCACTACCAACGCTCGCTCGTTGCTAGCCATGCCTTTGCTTGACGGCCGCCCAGCCGCCCCACCCACGCACGTGAAGGCGATCACTCCTGCTCCCTCTTGAGGCCCGGCTCGCTGGCAACTTCGATGTTTGTGCGGCGCGCCGCCTCCCGCTCGCCGCGCAGGATGGCGCCTGCCTCACGAACACTCGCCAGCAGGTCCTCGAAGAGGGCGGGCTCCATCCCTTCGCTCCCCGACTCCGCTGGCGGCTTCGCGCCGGCCACCACGCCGGTCTTGATCTCCTCCTGGGTGAGGCCCCCTATCAGTTCGCGGATTTCGGGTGTGAGCTCCGCCTCGGTCTGCGGGTAGTCGTCCTTCCGCTTGGTCACTTCAACGCCTCCGTCGCGACTCTAGGGTAAAGCCTCGTGGCACGCCCCAGCCGCCTTAGGCACGGTGTCACGAAACACTAATTAGGGTAGGTTTACGAGACATAGATTATGGGACGGCTTTTGCAACACTCCGCCGCCCTGGAAACTCCGTGGCGGCGCACCCCCGCGCAGGTGTATCGAAAACGACCCTTTAGGCAGGCCACTCCCGCACGTCATGTCTCGGTTCGGGACGCGCTTCCTGCTAACTGCCCGGTCTCCGGGCCGGTCGATCGACCACGTGTCGAAGCACTCATCCGACCAGAGTCTTTACGGACGCCATCGGCAGATAGAGGCGCTCCGCGTCATCCGCGAACGGCAGGAAGCCGTACCGCTGGTGGAACGCGGCCGCCTGGTCGCTCAGGGCGTCAACCACTACGGCGAACGACGCCACGTAGTCGCTGTTCTCGAGCGCTCTCGATAGCGCCTCGAGCAAGAGCAGCTCACCGAGCCGGTCCCCGCGGTACGTCTCGTCACGAGCCAGCCGTCCGACTAGCGTCGTAGGGAAGCGGTCGTGGTGCGGCAGACGCCCAGTAAGCTCTTCCGGGAGTTCACTCGCCAGTACAGCGAATACCGATAGGGTGAAGTACCCAGCCACGCGCGAAAGCTCGTCACTCGGCGCGAGCACCTACGCTACCGCCAAGCGGCGCCTCAGTTCTTGGCCGGGGCGCCGCTTGAAGTACTCGTCCAGCGACGGCTCGCCACACGAGAACGCTGCTCGATTGTGGAATTTAGAATCGAGCAGCGCAACCTTGAACTTGGGGCGAATTGATGGCATACAAGCGTTAGCGTTCCACCTCAGCCAAATGGCGATCTTGTGGCGAGCCTAGTGGACGACAGCAATGCGCTTCTCCAAGCCTTCTTGTTGACCAGGGAGTCAACACGAGATAACCTGAGGCTAAGTCTATGGAGACTTTTGGAGAACGAATCAAGCGCGCTAGACGCGAGCTAAAACTGACCCAGCGGGACCTCGCAAGTCGGATCGGGGTCAACTTTACCTATTTGTCAAAGATCGAGAACGGCGAGATGCCAGCGCCCTCCGAGGAGAAGATCTACGGGCTTGCAGAGAACTTGCAGATCGACGCGGATGAGCTCTTCTCCCTAGCCCGACGCCTCCCAGGGGAGCTGGTAGATCTCGCAACCACGCCTCATATGCCGACTATCCTCCGGGCGGCCAAGAATCTTTCGAACCAAGAGCGCAAAGAGATGCTTGAGTGGATCGAGCAGCGGCGGACAAAGAAGGACGCGCCCGGGCAGTGAGGGTCGACTTCCTCCCCAAGCCAAGGATTGAAAGACTGGCCACCGACGTCTACGCTGCCGCATTAGAGAGCGGCATGTCGCCCGACCCTCCCGTGGATGTCGAGTTCATCGTCGAGTTTGTCCTGGGTTACGACCTCCACCAAGGAGCCTCCCTTCCACCTGGCGTACTTGGCAGCACCGATGGAGAGGCCAAGGTCGTGTACATCGCCGACGCCATCCCCAACGAGGGGCGGCAACGCTTCACCGTTGCCCACGAGATCGGGCATATCAAAATGCACGTCACTACGTTGGTGGCGTGGGTTAAGCAACCTACTCTCTTCGACCGGCCGCAGGGACCGCACCAGGATGATCGGATGGAGTGGCAAGCGAACTACTTCGCTAGCGCCCTGCTCATGCCCCGGCAGCTGCTTGTGCAGCACTTTGGAGAGGCCGCCCGATCAGGCCAGGCCATCGACCCGACCGACGTTGCCGACTTGTTTGACGTGTCCAGGCAGGCCGCTTCCATAAGGCTCGAGGAGCTCAGCATGACCCACCTCGCGTCTCCAGGGGTTCCACTTATCGAGTAGTTGTGTTGACAGGCAACTCAACATTTGTCTAGACTGCTTCCAGTTCACGTGCGCAACACGCGCAAGGAGGATCTACCGTGTCTGGAAGCATCAAAATCACGCGCTCTTGCATCAACCCCCCCGGCAAGGATTCTCGCGACGACTACAATGCGGAATGGGTGGAACTGCAGGTTGGCTCGGGCGCCGACCTGAGCAATCATGTCGTCGAGCACTACATCAACCCCGACACCCAGGCGCAGGATTGGTCCGCTTACTACCGCTTCGGCGCCTCCGAGCGCTTCTCGCCGGGCCAACGGATTCGCATCCATAGCGGCACCGGGGAAGCGCGCCTCGAGGACGGCGTTCACCTCCGGTACGTCGCCGGCCCCGGCGAGAGGGGGCAGTGGCGGCTGAACAACACGGGCGACACCATCCGTGTCCTCGACCCGAGCCGTGACGAGCTCGACCGTAAGGCGTTCAACGGCAACGAGGGCTACTGCAGCCAGGGCGGTGACAGCGGCTCTGGTCCGCAGCGCAAGCCGCCAACGCAGTATGCCTAGGGACCTGCCCCTAGATCGCCACACGCGACTCAAGGTTGAGGAGGAGCGCCTCCGGGCGCTCCCCTCCTTCAAGTTCCAGCTCCTCGACTTCAACGATGATGGCAGTGCTCAGGGCGTCATATTCGATGCCGGCCACAGTCACCCGATTCGCATCGCGTTTGGCGCTGCCTTCCCGTTCCAACGCCCCTCGCTATGGAGCGACGAGGATGAGATCAAGGCCCTGCCCCACGTCAACCGGGCGGGCGAAATCTGCACCCTCCGTACTCAGCCAGATGATTGGGATCCCGATTACCTCACCGCGGCCGACCTCGTCGAGCTCGCCTGGAAGCTGATCGTCAACAAGGGCGACCTCGAAGCCAGCGAGGACGACGCCATCCCAGAACCCATCGATTTTCACCAGGAGGATTGGCGCACGCTGCTTCTGGCTCCGGAGGACGCGCAGATCGGCGCCAGTCAGCACGGGACGGCCCAACTGTTGGCGACAGACGCGCCCGCGACCCGCGTTCTGCTCTCGAGGCTTACCGGCTCCAACGGGCACCAGGAGTGGCAGCTTGATAAGGAAACGGCCCGCCGGTACCTCCCCTGGCCTACAACCCGCGAAATCCAGGGCCCCTGGTTCCAGGCCACTTACCCGCCCCCCTACTCCCTGGAGTCCCCAGAGGACCTGGAACGCATCATGCCGGACGGCGTGAGCTTCGAGACCCTGCTCCGCACCTCGGATGCAGGCAAAGCAATCTCTCGAAAGGCCGACGGCTCCGTACAGCTTCTAGTGCAGTACGCCGACGAGACCGGAGTGCGCTGGGCGCTGATCGAAGCTCCGGCATTCCGTAACCGCAACGGGAACCTCAAGCCGACCGACGGCGCCCCCAAGTACATGAAGACTTTCACGATTGGCGATAACGCCTTCTTCGGACGCATCGACGGCCTCCTGGATCGGCGCCGCCTCCAAGCCGCACACATCGCGCTTATTGGCGTCGGAGCAGTCGGCAGCCGCATAGCCACGTTCCTGAACCAAGCTGGCGTCGGGCGCATAACCGCGATCGACAGGGACGCCGTGGAGCCCGGCAACCCGGTGCGTGGAGTACTGCCCTACAATCACATCGGCTTCCCTAAAGCCATTAGCGTCGGTGTCACCATTGGGAATCACCTGCCGACCACCTTATACACCAGCGTCTACGACGACACCTCGACGCCCTCAGGGCGGCAGGAATTGGAGAGACTTCTGCTTGAAGCAGAGGTAGACGCGGTCGTTGTGGCCATCGGGGACAACAACGGCTCCCGCTACCTCGACACGATTCTGGATGCCTTCGAGGTTCCCCGCATCTACACCTGGACCACCCGCGGGGCCGCCGCTGGCGTAGTCCTCACTGTAAATCCGCAAGATGATCGGACCTCCATCAGGAATTACGAGGATTACCACCGCCGCCAAACCGCTCTGGAGCTGCCCGAGCTGCCCGAGGTCTCCGAGGAGCAGGTGCCAAACGTACTCGAACGAGGCTGCGCAGCGCCTGCCCTGCCCGCGACACCGCTCGACATCGCAGCGGTAGCGCTGGGCGCCTCCCGCACCGCCATAGACCTGCTCCTGGGTGAGACTGTCGCCTCCTACCAGTATTGGACGAAGGACGATCGTGCCTGGTATAGCCTCGCCCTTGAGCACCCGGAAGCGCCAAGCCATCACCCAGACGAGCGAAGCGATGGCGACGCCGAGCGAGTCGGCCTCTCTTCTGCAGCGCTAGCCACCATCAGCCACTATGCCAGCGTCTCTCCGGAAACCGAGACGGGCGGAATACTGGCTGGCCGCCTCGAAGGGGCGACCCTTAGGATCGAATACGCCTCGGGGCCAGGCGACCACTCCCGGCGCACAAGAAACCACCTCGTCCTTGATAAGCAATACGCTCAGGGCCAAATCGACGCAGTAGCCGCCATGAGTCGGGGGATGCTCCGCTACACGGGTGAATGGCACACTCACCCATCAGGGAACCTGACTCCGAGCCCAGCCGACCTCCGCTCACTCCGTACGCTCGCCTCGGCCAAAGAAGCTGCAATCCAGATCCCGTTAATCATCATCGCCGGCCAGGCCGGAGACGAACCTATCGACCTCCGGGCCTTTACGCTTCACAAGGACGCTGTGGTCGAACTCAATGTCACACTGGACGGAAGCCACTAAGACCTCGCGGCGACGGCAATCGAACAGCACGGCCAGCTAATCCCGCAAACGCCACGCAGGGCTACCCTACTCAAGAGCCAGATTCTATAGGGTGCCCAGCGCACGCCACCCGTTCGACAAGCGCGCCCTGAGTACATTCCCGTACTCGATCTTCACAAACGTGTTCCTAACTCGCTCGTACCCGTATTGCTGTCGAGATGCCCAAGAGCAGCACCCGTAAGGTCCGCGTTCTCTTCCAGACGTCCTTGAACCGCTTCAGCCAGTGAACCGCCCCCGCCTCCCGAAGACCGGCTTTCCAGCTTGAACCCTGTCCGTTTGAGGAACGTTATTCAGGATGGACGGGTCCACGGTGGGCGCAAGATAACAGTTGAGGTGCTCTGAGCTGGCGCGCAGGCCCCTACACACCCTACCAGTGGTTGCGCTTATAGCGTTTTTCGGCTAGCCTTGGCTCAGGAAGGAGGTGGACTCATGCCTCAGCTTGAAGCAACCAAGGGCAGGTTCACGATTGAACCAAGCACTGAAGATGTAAGCGCGTTCGGGGAGCTAGCGGGACTTATGCGTCCCCGAGATGGCCGCCGATCCACGCGCCGTTCGCCGAGCGAGCGGGACGCCTCGATTACCGTCAATGGCCGTGAGGTGCGTCTGCCTTCGCAAGCGCAGGAACTCCTCGGCGAGATATTCAACTGGCTCGCTTCCGGTGAAGAAGTGATGGTGGTCCCCGCGAGGGAAGAACTCACGACCACTGAAGCCGCCAAAATTCTTAACGTCTCGCGCCAGTACCTGGTCCGCCTCTGCAACGAAGACAAAATCCCTTACCGGAAGGAAGGCAACTCACATCGCCGGCTAGCCCTACAAGATGTGCTTGCCTACCGCGAACAACGGGACAAGGAGCGCGAAGCCAGATTCGCTAACCTGGTGCGCAAGAGCGCCCAAGCCGGCGAGTACGACCTGGACATCGCCTGGCCACCCCAGGAGTAAAGCCCTGCACAAGCCAGAGTCCATAGTCGCCGTCCTCGATGCCAATATCCTCTACCCACCGCTACTCCGGGACACGATGATGGCTCTGGCGCTTGCGGGCCTGTACCAGCCCAGGTGGAGCGAAGAGATTCTCAACGAAGCCGAACGCAACCTCGCGCTCCGTATTGGCCCCGATACCGCCGCTGAACGCATTAGCGAATTACAGCAGCTCTTTCCGGAAGCCATGGTCGACGACTACGCCGACCGACTACAAGGTCTTGCCAACGATCCTAAGGATCGCCATGTGGTGGCGGTCGCGATTGCGTGCAAAGCCAAGAACATCGTGACTGGCAACCTGAAGGATTTTCACCCCATCCCAAGGGACATCAATCCTGTACTGCCCGACGCCTTCCTATACGGATTCATCGACCGGATGGGCGATCTGTGGGTATTCCGACGCATCCCGGCCACTGATTCCGAGGTTATCCGGCCACCTGTTCCGAGCGTAACCGGCCACTGATTCCGAGCGATTCCGGCCGCCCCCCGGGATGGGGTGGGTGGAAATCGTGTTGGTGTGCGGCGCCTCGTTTAGGCTGCCGGATGCCGAGGAAGAGGTTGTCGATGCGGAAGATCAGAGAGGTCCTGCGCCTGTTGTGGGATCAGGGCCGCAGTATTCGTGAGGTGGCGCGGAGTTGCGCTCTGGCGCGCAGCACGGTGGGTGAGTACGAGCGCCGCGCCGTGGCGGCGGGCTTGGGGTGGCCGCTGCCGGAGGTGGATGACGCTGGCCTGGAGGCGTTGCTGTTCCCGCCGGCGCCCATCATCGCGCCGGATCAGCGGCCGTTGCCGGACTGGCACGCGCTGGATCTGGAGCTGAGGCGCAAGAAGGGCGTGACCAGGATGCTTTTGTGGCAGGAGTACCGCGCGCAGCATCCGGATGGGTACTCTTACACGCGTTTCTGCGAGCTGCTGCAGGAGTGGCGCGGCCTGCAGGGCTTGTCGATGCGGCAGGCTCACTTGGCGGGTGAGAAGGTGTTCGTGGATTACGCCGGGGTCACGGTGCCGATCGTTGATGCGGGTACGGGCGAGATCGGTGAGGCGCAGGTGTTCGTGGGCGCGTTGGGCGGCAGTCATTACGCGTTCGTGGAGGCGACCTGGACGCAAGCGCTGCCCGACTGGATCGGCTCGCACGCGCGGATGCTGGCGTTCTTCGGTGGCTGCCCGCAGGTCGTGGTGCCCGACAACTTGAAGGCGGGCGTGACGAGCCCGCACCTGTACGAGCCGGACTTGAACCCGACTTACTTGGAGTTCGCGCGGCATTACGGGCTGGCGGTGATTCCCGCGCGCGCCAGCAAGCCGAAGGACAAGGCGGTGGTTGAATCGGCGGTGCAGGTAGCGGAGAGATGGATCTTAGCGCGCCTGCGCAACCGCACGTTCTTCAGCCTGCAGGAACTGAACGACGCCATCTGGGGACTCTTGAGCGAGTTCAACGCCAAGCCGTTCCAGAAGCGGCCAGGTTCGCGCCTTTCGAACTTCGAGGAGCTCGATAAGCCCGCCCTTAAGCCGTTGCCAGCGGAGCGGTACGTGTTCGCCAGGTGGGCGAAGGTGCGGGCGCACGTGGATTATCACGTGAGCATCGATAAGCACCATTACTCGGTGCCGCATCAGCTCGCCAAGATCCAGCTCGACGCGCGCATCACGGCCGCGACCATCGAGTTGTTCCACCAGGGCAAGCGCGTGGCGAGCCACGCCAGGGCGAGTAGGAAGGGCGGGCACACCACCATCAGAGAGCACATGCCGATCGCGCATCAGGCGCAGGCCGGCATGACGAGGGAGAAGCTCTTGGCGCAAGCGGAGCGCATCGGGCCGGCCACCGCGGAGTTCGTTGCCGGCGTGATCAGCCAGCGCGCGCACGAGCAGCAGGCGTTCAGGTCGATCCTTGGGGTGCTGAGGCTCGGGAAGAAGTACGGCGACACCCGCTTGGAGGCGGCCTGCAACAGGGCGGTGAAGCTCGGGTCGTTCTCGTTCAAGAGCATCGACGCGATCCTGAAGAACAACCTCGATAAGCAGCCGCTGCCCGAACCCGCGCCGGCGCCGCTACCCAAGGCGGCGCACGTGAACGTGCGCGGCGCCGCCTACTACGACACCAACGACCGGGAAGGAACGCCCGCATGCTGACGCACCCCACCTTGGAGAAGCTGAAGAGCCTGCAACTGCGCGGCATGGCCGCCGGACTCGAGGACCAGCTCAGAACGACCGAGATCGACTCGTTGAGCTTCGAGGAGCGCCTGGGACTCTTACTCGACCGTGAGGCCACCAGCCGCGCGGATCGGCGCCTGAAGGTGCGCCTGACGCAAGCGAAACTGCGCGTGAGCGCCAGCCTCGAGGACATCGACCACGCCGCCAGACGCAACCTGGACAAGAGCGTGCTGCTGGAACTGGCCGGTTGCAGTTGGATCGCTCGGCACCAGAACCTGGTGATCACCGGCCCCACAGGAGTCGGCAAGACCTACCTAGCCTGCGCGCTGGCGCACAAAGCGTGCCTGGAGGGTTACAAGGCGCTCTACCAGCGCCTGCCGCGCCTACTGCACGACCTGGAGATCGCCAAAGGCGACGGCAGGTACCGCAGCATGCTGGCGAGCCTGCAACGCGTTGACCTGCTGATACTCGACGACTGGGGCGTTACCCCCTTAACGGACGCCAACCGCCGCGACCTGCTGGAGATCCTGGACGACCGTTACGGCACCAGAAGCACCCTGATAACCAGCCAACTGCCGATCCCCGCCTGGCACGACTACTTAGCTGACCCGACCCTGGCGGACGCCATCTTGGACCGCTTCATTCATAACGCCCACCACCTGAATCTGAAGGGCGACAGCATGCGCAAGACCAAGAGCTCATTGACAAGCAAGGAGCCCACCAGCGAAGGTTGACTCACCTGCCTGACCCCCACGGGGAGGGTGGCCGCTTTCACCCGGAAAGGGTGGCCGGATAACTCCGGAACGAGCGGCCGGAATCAACCGGAACAGGCGGCCGGATAGGCCGGAATACCCAATCTGATCGATTGCATTGAAAACGTGCGTCAAAAGTGGCCCGAACCCCCCACTTTTGAGCAGGTCCTCACCCGTCTAGAAAAGTTCGCGCCCCAGTTCGTTACCGAGGTCCGTCGGGCCCTTTAGGTAGCGCCGAACGAACTCGGCCGCATAGGTGCTGGAGCTCATTACCCAAGACCTCGAAGGAGAAGTGGGCTACGTTCCCTGTTTAGGCCCAAGCTCTACTCCTTGGCTTCGCCTGTGTCACGGGCAGCCGATTCCGGGTCGGCTCCCCTAGGGGAGGGGCAGCCCGCAGAACTTCACCACGCCAGCACCTCCATCACCGCACCACACCGAGGAGGAATAGCGCGATGATTGCCGGCGGCAACCCGGCGCCGGTGGTGAACGTCTCGGCCGGCTTGGCGCCGAACTTCTTCTTCAGCTCGCGGCCATCCCACACCCAGATCTGTTCGGGCCTAGCCCCCCACTTTGGTTTGAACTCCTTACCGTCCCAGACCATCACGTGCTCGGGGCGCGCGCCGAATTTGCGCGTGACCTCGCGACCGTTCCATACCCAGATATCCTCGGGCCGGTTACCGAATTTGCGCCTGAGTTCTTGGCCATCCCACACCCATATTTCTTCGGTCCGAGCGCTGCGCTCCGGCTTGAGTTCCTTCCCATCGAACGCCCAAGCCCGAAACGAGCTGGACGAGAACTTCGGCTGCAGACTGGCCATAATTCCCCCCAGGAGCGCGAGCAACGCGCGATGTAGATTCTGATTCGAGTATTGCCTGAGAGTTCTAACAGCGTTGGCACGAGCACCGCACGAAGACCGTCATGGTATGCCCACCACACCGATCGTCGGGGTAACCACATGCTGCCACGAGCCCAGGGTCGTTAGCCGCTTCATCTCGATATTCCCCTTGGAGGCGAGTCGGTATGTGGCGTCGCAGTGCGCAAGAATCTGCTCCTCGCTCTCGCACGTAAAGCGCTCGAGCGCCTCTTGCCAGGTTGGCCCGAAGCGCCTAGCCGCGACCGTCCGCCTCACCGGCCCCGCCAAGAACGCCGCCCGCGGCAACGACCGCTCTAGGCCGAAGAACGCGCGATGATGCTCAAGCAAATCAAGGCCCTCCTTCGATGCGCCTGGTGGGTTGCGATCCGGATGCGTGCGGCTGAGAACGAAGGCCGCCTGCAGCTTCTCGAACGTGCGCGAGGCGTGCATCAGCGTCGCGCGGTGCGACACCTGGGCGAGCACGTTCCACGCGTTCGCAGGGCTCTGCACCACTCTCTTCACCTCTACGGCGTACATCGCTCCAGCCGCGTCCACGAACACGAAGTCGATCGACGGAAGGTTGAACTCCTTCCTGTGGTCATTGACGCGCCAGGAGGGGAACATCATCTCCCACGCGAGCAAGAAACAGTGCCGCCCCCCGATGTCCAGCCCCTCACGGGTCCAGATGGGGGTCAACGCCGCTTGCAGATCATGTTCGTTAAGCCCCTCGTAGCCTGTTACGCTCTCCACCGTCTTCGCCCCGTTCCTGTGTGTCGCGCGGCGCTCACTCGGGCTCGCTGATCCCGATGCTCCAGCCCTTGACCTCGTCCGTGTCCCGGGCGGCTGCCATGTAGATCTCGGTGCTGCTCATGCTCGCGTGCCGCAGGTGATCACGCACCTTGCGGAGGTCGCTCGTCTGGTCGGCGTAGTACAGGCCGGAGAAGTGACGCAAGCCGTGGACGCCCTTCGAGAACTCAGGGGCGGGCACATCATGCAACTTGAACGCCTCGTACCAGAGGTTCTCGAGGCGCCGGTATACCTGCGAGCGCGACCTGAGCGTCAGAACCGGCGTAGCGGGGTCACCGCGGCGCCGCTGCGGCACGTCCTGCGACCTGGCCACCAGGTTCCGCCTCAGCTCCTCGCTCATCGTCACCATGGCCGTCGTGCCGCCCTTACCGAACCGCACCGTCAGGCGACCCGCCCGCAAGTCGACGTCATCCCACGAAAGCGCCAGCATCTCGGAGACGCGCAAGCCGGCGTGCGCGCCCAACAGCAGGATCAGCTTGTCATCCCAGCCCGTGGCCACCCGCGCCATCCACTCGAGCTCCTCGAGCGTGTAAGCCTTCGCCTTGGCGCGCTCCACGGGCTTCTCCGTCAACTTAGGCAGGGCGACTTCGGTGAAGGGGTCGGCGGTGGTGAGGCCCGTCCACCTGAGCGCCTCGTAGAACGCCCTGGCGGCCGCGACGCGCTGCCGCACCGAAGCGGGGGAGAGCTTCTTCGTCGGCTTCATCCCTAGCCGCCGCTTGCCCTCGGTGCTGTTGTCGTCAGGGTCCGCCTCCCGCCTGGGGTCTCTAAGCCGCCGCACATAGGCCTCAGCGTGAGCCCGCGTCGGCCTCAGCAGGTCCACGCCCGTCCAGGCCTCTAGGAGCACCATCACGCCTTTGCGGTACGAGTGGATCGTGTTGCTAGAGCGGTGCTGCGCTTCCAGGTACGCGCGCGTCACCAACCACAAGCCCTCGTGATCGCGCTCCGAAACGGCCTTGGCCGCGAACCGCCGGCGCTCCGCCTCACTAGACCCGATCAGCTGATCGACCTTCGCGAGCTCAGCCTCCGGCGACCACTTCGCTAGTTCCTTACGCGCCATCAACCAACCTCACTCACCAGGCGCTCGAGCTGTACCGCGAGCCGGTAAGGCTCCAGCAGCGGCATGGCCTTGGCGCTCAAGTTCAAGCCCCATTCGGGAGCGCTCTTGCGGCCCTCGTAATCACGGTCTACGAACAGGGCGTTGGGGCGCAACCAGGCGCTCATGGGGATCAGGAAGACATCTGGCCACCTGCCTTGGCCAAACAGGGTCAACGCTAGGAAGCGACTGGGGTCGAGCGGCACCGCGCTCTTGCGCATGTACGTGTAGAACATGCCGCGCACGCTCTTCACCTGCACCTCGGCGTACCGGCCCGGCGCCAGCCGCACCAGCAAATCGATGCCCTTATCGTCAACCTCAGGCACGTACACGTCGCACCCTAGGCGCGCGAGCTCCATCTTCACCACGTACTCGCCGTACCGCCCGAGCTGAGCCTTGTTCAAGGTGGACCAGTCGAACATCTCGACCCGGGGCGCCTCACTCACCAGCAGAACCTCCCCTTGGACGTCACGCCCCGACGCCCGCAAACGCTCGCCGGCCCAATAAGCAAACCGGCGAACATAGAAGTTCGCCAATTGCCGCTTCTAGGCTGCACGCACCGTTCCTCACGACCCGCGACGATGCCCACGGCGCGCCTAACTGGTGTCCGATCATAGGGTTCGTGGCTGCTTCGAGCGTGCTGCACGACAAATAGAGCGTACAACATAATACCCATTATCGTTTTCAGTCTATGGGGGAGACCACTTCCATCAGTTCAGGCGAGCAGAATCCACTCCACCCCACCAACTCTGATCCCCCCATCCACGAGGTGACCAGCAACCGCAAACCAGACTCCACCTCAGCCGGACTGCCCTCCCGCAATAGCGACAAGCCACGCACCAACCT
>ERZ778017.1022-NODE-1022-length-31206-cov-127.838785_pt1 | contig 31206 bp, 34 predicted proteins | sample MGYA00375747_ERZ778017 | MGnify/ENA primary metagenome ERZ778017 (study PRJEB29350, sample SAMN05509838) | bioreactor metagenome | biome: bioreactor; material: wastewater | place: South Africa: University of Cape Town | collected 2014-03-17 ...
GGTCGGTGCGGCGCAGCAACATGGCGTTGAGCGCAATGGGTCGCCTTGGAGAGCTTCAGCGCGGCCAGCGCGGCCAGCGCGTCCTGGGGGGTCGTTCTCGATCAACACCAGGTCGGCTGACTCGATCGCCACGCTGGTTCCCGCGCCGATGGCGATGCCAAGTTCAGCCTCCAGCAGCGCGGGAGCGCGTTGTCGAGCAGGCACCTCGCTCAGGCTGGGGCAAGAGTGCGTGGCGTCAGGCTCAGGAAGTCCTTGGTGAGGCCGAGGCTCTGGTCGGTGAGGCGCATCGACTCCGCGCCGCCCTTCACGCTGGCGGTGAGTGCGCGCAGGGCGTCGATGGTCTCCGGCACCACGATCGCCTGGTTGTCGACCTGGTAGCTGTAGTACAGCTCGTTGCCGTCGACGGTGAGGACGTCCTCCCACAGGGCGACCTCCCACATGTCACCCCTGGGGCGGTGGAGGTCGCGCATCAGCTCGATGGTGCTGTTGAGCGCCACGATCCCGTCGTCCATGCGCATGAAGGCGACCCTGGGCGCGGCCCTGAAGGCGTCGAGGACCTCGTCCTTGCTCGCCTCGCGGGTCAGCTCGACGATCCAGAAGTGGCCGTGGCCCTGGGTGTGTGACGCCTTGGCGGCGATCGTCACCACGTCCAGCTCCGGCATGACGGTGCGCGCATCGGGTCCCTGGTGGCTGGGGATGTCGCGCTCGGGGACGACGGTGTTCATGATGCCGGAGTGGTCTGACTCCCAGGGATCCGTCGCGCGGCGCACCAGCACGCCCCTGGCTTTCTTGAGCAGCCCGGCAGCGTGCAGGGCGCCCAGGGTGCGCACCGTGGCGGTCGTGTTACAGGAGACGACCCGCGTGGCGTCGCGGCCCAAGGCCGACTCGTAGTTCGCTTGCGCCACGAACGAGTGGCCCGTCACGTCGTGCTTCTCACCGCCCTGGAGCGCGGCCTTCACGCCCGCCCGCCGGTAGATTTCGAGGTTCTTGGCGCCGATGCCCTTGGGGGTGCAGTCGGCGACGACGTCGACTTGCTCAAGGAGCGCGCCGAGCTCGCCGGCCACCGGGATGCCGGCGGCCTCCATCGCCTTGGCGCCGTCGCTCGTCGACGCGTAGACGGCGATGCCTTGGGCCGCGGCCGTCTGGATGCGGTAATCCGAGACGACGTCGCTCACCCCCACCAGCTCCATGTCCGGCTGCAGGCGCACGGCGTCGGCGACGCGCTTGCCGATCACGCCGTAACCGTTGACCGCTACTCGTGTTCTTCCTTTGGTTGCCATGGCTCGTCCTTTCCGGTCTTGCGCCCGTGTGCGCCGCTCAGGCGAGCGCTTGTGTGATCGCCTCGAGCAGCTCCTCCTTGCGTTCGTACGACGGGCGCATGAACACGAGCGTCAGCGTGGTCCAGTCCTGCACGGCGGCGATCTCCTGCCCGCCGTCCTCGAGCTTGAGGTGGGGGTAGGCGCCGTACTCGACGAACATGCCGAAGCGCTGCGCGGTCTGCTCGAGCCGCACGAGCTTCGCTTCGTCGAAGCGCACGACGTGGGGGAGCTGGAAGGCCGGCTTGCCGCAGCTACCGCCGAGCCCCAGCATGGGCAGGCCGGCCAGCTTGGGGAGGTCGTGCTTGCCCTGGCTCCGCTGCAGGAAGGCGTGGTGGTCTCGGAGCACGTCACGTGACCCCTTGAAGCTGCCTACGAGTTGACCTAGCGTCTGTTGTTCGATGTCCATCGCGTCTCCTTTCTCAGTTCTGGCGCGAAGAGCCTGATTGAGGCTCCCACGCTGCCGGTGGCCCGGGCCTGAAGGGCCTCGCCGGCGGACGAGGTGGTCGAGCGCTTGCCCGTCATGGCCTCAGGCGGCGGCGGCCAATTGGGGTTCCAGCGCTCCCCCTGGCATGGCCGCGCCGCTGCTCAGCGGCGGCCTGAAGTTGCGCAGCCTGAGCGCGTTGGTGAGCACGAAGACGCTCGAGAGCCCCATGGCGGCGGCGGCCAGGATGGGGCTTAGGAGGATGCCCAAGGACGGGTAGAGCACGCCGGCGGCCACCGGTATCAGGAGCGTGTTGTAGAAGAAGGCCCAGAAGAGGTTCTGCCTGATGTTGGTGATGGCCTTGCGCGAGAGGGCGAGGGCGTTGGGGATGCCGCGCAGGTCGCCGGACATCAGCACGACGTCGGCGGACTCGATGGCGATGTCCGTCCCCGTCCCGATCGCCAGGCCGACATCGGCCTGCGCCAGCGCCGGAGCGTCGTTGATGCCGTCGCCCACGAACGCCACCTTGCCGCCCTGCGCCTGGAGCGACTTGACCGCCTCGACCTTGCCGTCGGGCAGGACCTCGGCCAAGACCTCGTCGATGCCCAGCTTGCGGGCGATGGCCTGGGCGGTGCGCCGGTTGTCTCCCGTGATCATCACGACGCGCAAGCCGAGCGCGTGCAACGCCTCGATGGCCTGAGGGGTGGAGTCCTTGAGGGGGTCGGCGACGGCGATGATAGCGGCGAGAGCCCCATCGACGGCGGCGTAGAGGGGCGTCTTGCCCTCGTCGGCCAGCCGGCCGGACTCCGCGGCGAACGCCGCGACGTCGATGCCAAGCTGCCGCATGTACCGGTCCGCGCCCACCTGGACCAGGCGACCGTCGACCCTGCCTTCGACACCGAACCCCGGCACCGCCTGGAACCCTTCGGCGGTCGCCAGCTTGGCGCCTTGCATCTTGGCGGCGTCAACGATCGCCTGCGCGACGGGGTGCTCCGAGTCGCGCTCGACGCTGGCAGTCAGGGAGAGCACCTCCTGCCGGTCGAAGCCCGGCAGGGTGACGAGATCGGTGAGCTCCGGCTTGCCCTTGGTGAGGGTGCCGGTCTTGTCGAGGGCGATCTGCTTGGCCTCCTGGAGGGTCTGCAGCGCCGCGCCGTTGCGGAAGAGGATGCCCATCTCGGCAGCCTTGCCGGTGCCGACCATGATCGAGGTCGGAGTGGCGAGCCCCATGGCGCAGGGACAGGCGATGATCAGCACCGCGACGGTGTTGACCAGCGCGAAGGTGAGCGCCGGGGCGGGACCGAAGATCATCCACACGCCGAAGGTGATCAACGCCAGGGCGATGACTATGGGCACGAAGACGCTGACGACCTTGTCGGCGAGGGCCTGGATCGGCACCTTGGAGCCCTGGGCGTCCTCGACCATCTTGATGATCTGCGCGAGGACGGTGTCCGCGCCTACCTTGGTGGCTTCGAAGGTGAAGGCGCCGGTCGTGTTCATGGTGCCGCCCACCACGTCGTCGCCCTCGCCCTTGCGCGCCGGGATGGGCTCGCCGGTGATCATCGACTCGTCGACGAAGGAGGCGCCGGAGACGACTCGCCCGTCGACGGGGATCTTCTCGCCGGGGCGCACCATCACCGCGTCGCCGGGCAGGACCTGGTCGATGGGCAGCATCAGCTCCTGCCCGCCGCGGACCACCCGCGCGGTTTTCGCCTGCAGCCCCAGCAGCTTTTTGATCGCCTCGCTGGTGCGGCCCTTGGCCACCGCCTCGAGGTACTTGCCGAGGAGGATGAGCGTGATGATCGCCGCCGAGGCCTCGTAGTAGACGTGGACCGTGCCAGCGGGCAGCAGGCCAGGCAGGAACGTGGCGACGACCGAGTAGCCGTATGCGGCGCTCGTGCCCAGCATCACCAGGCTGTTCATGTCCGGGCTGCCGTGGCGCAGGCTGGCCCAGCCGGGGCGGTAGAAGCGCCTGCCCGGGCCGAACTGCACCACGCTTGCGAGCACGAACGAGAGCAGGTTGATCGTCTGCGCCGACGCCCGCTCCATCAGGCGCATCTCTAGCGCGGGAACGAGCATGGGGATCATGACGAATAGGACCAGGGGCAGCGTGAAGGCCGCGGCGATGGCGACGTCGCGCCTGAGGGACCTGACCTCCGCCTCGCGCGCCTGCCGCTCGCGGTCCACCCGATCTACGCTCTCGACCTCTTCCCGAACCTCGTAGCCGGCCTTGCGCACTGCGCCCGCCAGCTCGGCCGGAGACGCCAAGCCCGGGAGGAAGGTGATGTTGGCCCGCTCGGTGGCAAGGTTCACGCTGGCCACGACGACCCCATCCACCTTCCCTAGGGCCCGCTCGACCCGGGACACGCAGCTGGCGCAGGTCATGCCGCCGACGGAGAGGCTCGCCTGCTCGGTGACCGCTGAGTAGCCGGCCTTCTCGACCGCCGCCAACAGCTCGGGGACGGCCACCTGCTCGGCGTCGAAGAGCACTTTGGCCTTCTCGGTCGCCAGGTTCACGGTGGCCTCGCTGACGCCTGCCACCTTCTTCAGGGACCGCTCGACTCGGGCCACGCAACTGGCGCAGGTCATGCCTCGGACCCCTAGCGTTAGGTTTTCCACGAATCCTCCAGTCGAAACTCTAGGGCTGCGGCGCCCGGTGACGTCGAAAGCTCAGCCGCGGTACTTCAGCGCTTCCATGAGCTCGTCGACGATGCGTTCCGTGTCACCCCGCTGGGCCGCGGTGGAGACGTGGTCGCGGATGTGCGACCTGAGCACGGCGCCGCTGACCTTCGCCAGCGCGCCTTGAACCGCACTGACCTGCTTGAGGACGTCGACGCAGTAGACGCTCGGGTCCTCCAGCATGCGCAGGATGCCCTCTAGGTGTCCCCTTGAGCTCTTCAGGCGGCGCACGACGTCGAGGCGCGTGGCTGGATCGAGGTGCAGGTGCTCCCCGGTGGGCATGGCCTCGTCAGCGGCGACGTCGCTCGTTGGCCCCGCGATCATGTCGCCGGCCGCGCCCGGTAGCCTTCTTCCTCGACCGCGCGGATGAGCGCCCGGACGTCGGCGTCACCCTCGACCTCCGCCGTGCCTGCAGCCAGGTTCACGGCTGCTTGCGTCACGCCGGTCACGGACTCGAGCGCGTTCTTGACGGCCGCCTGGCAGTGGCCGCAGGTCATGCCTTCGACAGTGAGCTTGTTCATAAATCCTCCTAGCAGGAATTGACCACCCCCCCGTGGGGTGGGCGCATGGGCTAGTATAACAAGGCCTTGGGCAGATGGGAGCGCATCGAAACATGAGGGCAGTCAAGTCGCAGCGTGGGCGCAGCCTGATGTGGTGGGTGTTCGGGCTCCTCGTCTTGGCTGGCGTAGTGGCGAATGTGATCGTGTGGTTCCGCCCGTTCGGCGGGCCGGCTAGCCGCGCCCGCCTCGAGTACCCGACCTACCCGGCGTCGGTCGTCTCGGCGGGGGAAGTGCTGTATCAGGCCAGCTGCAGTGGCTGCCACGGTGCGGCGGGCGAGGGCGATGCCGCGGCTGGCGTGCCTGCTCTCGATGCCTCCATGCACGCCTGGCATCACGCCGACAGCTTCTACTCGCGCCAGATCCGCGAGGGCGGCATATCGATGCCCGCGGTCGCTCCTCAATGGAGCGACGAGGAGGTGGCGACCGCGCTGGCCTACGTCAAGGAGTGGTGGGAGCCGCGTCAGCGGGCTTTTCAGCATGAGGTCTCACTCAACAACCCCTAGGTGTCGCCGGGGCCGCGCTCTTATGCCGCGGTCCCGGAAGCACCGTCGCCGACAGCCGATGATCGGTAACGTCGCTCGACGATACCTGTGGGCTGTCAGTCGCGCCCCCGGGGTGATGCACCGGAGATATCAGGGAGCTACCCGCTCCTAGCGCTGGGGCCCTCAACATGCGGGTTACCGGCGAAGAGAACTTGTAGCCATCTCGAAAACGGTCCTGCAAGCCTGCGCGCTCCCAACCGCTCGATGCGCGAGAAAGGCTACGCACTCTAGCCATCACCCACGGAAACAACGGCCGCGGCATCGGTCAGGTAAACGCAACCAGCGTCGCACTCCGGCTCAGGATGCAGCTGTGCCCACATCAACCGTTCCTCGAGTTCTTCTTCGAGCGCCCGAAGCTGCCGCAAGCGCTCCCGCACCGACGCAAGGTGCTCCTGCAAGCGCTCCCGCACGTGCCAGCATGGTTGCCCCCCTCCAGCCCGCACCACCAGGACCTCGCGGATCTCATCCAGCGTGAGTCCGAGCGCCTGCGCCTGCCGCAAGAACCCCACCCGCTCGACCATGGCGTGCGGGAACGCACGGTACCCACCCTCGGTACGCTGCGCTTCGAGCAGGCCCTCGTCCTCCCAATACCGCAGGGTCCGCACCGGCTCCCCGGTCGCGTCCGCCAGCTCTCCGATGCGCATCATGCCCTCATTCTGCCCGAGCGACCCGCTCGCCCGGGACGTTTCTGGATTCGGTCGGCTCACATCATGTAGACGATGTCCGATGCAGCCGCCGGATGGACCAGGACGCTAGTCTTCACATCCCGCGCGGTGAGGCCGAAACGGATGGCGAGCGCGAACATGTCGATCACCTCGCCGGCGGTCATGCCCAGCAGGTGCGCGCCCAGGATACGGCCCGAGCCCTTCTCGATCAGCACCTTGTAGGCGGCGTGCGCCTCGCGTGTGCGCTTGGAGGTGAACCAGTCGCTGGTGTCGCGCGTGTTCACCTCGAAATCCAGGCCCTGCGCGCTCGCTTCCTCCTCCGTGAGGCCGGCGCGGGCGATGGCAGGCAGAGTGAAGGCCACACTGGGGGTGCCCGTGTAGTCCGGGGTCTTGCGGTTGCCATTCAGGAGGTTGCTGGTGGCGATGAGTCCCTCGTGCACCGCCACCGGCGTGAGAGGCCAGCCTGCGGTGTCGGCCGAATCGCCGGCGGCGTACACGCGGGGGTTGCTGGTGCTCTGCAGGTACTCGTTCACGCGCACGCCCCGCGCAGGATCGAACGCGATCCCGCCCGCGTCAAGGTCGAGCGCGTCGATCTCGGGCACGCGGCACGCACCATGCACCACCAGGTCCGCTTCAAGCTCTTCTCCGCTGCCGGCGCGCGCCACGAGGTGGTCGCCGCGGCGTTCGACCGCGGTGATCTCGGTCCCGATGCGCACCCGGATGCCGATCTCCTCGGAAGCCGTCACGAGCCGCTGCACCAGGTCCGGATCGAACGCCTTGAGAGGACGCTCACCCCGATGCGCGATGGTGACGCTGGCACCTGCGCGGGCGGCGATGTGGGCGAACTCGAACGACACGTACCCACCCCCGACGAACACGATGCGTTCCGGGAGGGAGTCGAGGTTCAGGAAGTCGGTGCTGGTGGCGAGGAGCTGCTCGCCGGGGATGCCGAGCTCGCGGGGCTTGGCGCCGGTTGCGATCAGGAAGCGTTCCGCCGTTAGCTCCTCCTCGCCTACCCGCAAGGTGGTGGGGTTCGTGAAGCGGACGGTGCCGTGCAGCGTGGCGACCCCGAGCCCGTCGAGTTCTTTCTCGAGGCGTTGCGGGATGGGCTCGGTGAAGGTGCGCTTGAACGCCATCAGCTCGGCCCAGTCGATGCGTGCCTTTCCGGTGATGCCTTGACCGCGCATGCGGTGGTGCCAGTCCACGAGGTCCGCGGCGCCCAAGAGCACCTTCTTGGGATCGCAACCGCGTAGGGCGCAAGTGCCGCCGTACGGGCGGGTATCGATGATGGCGACGCGCATGCCGACGGAGGCGATCTTGCGCGTAGCGGCGAGGCCGGCCATGCCCGCACCGATCACGATCGCATCGAAAGCCCGGGCGGTCAGGCGGACGCCTCACTCGCAGCGCCCAGGCGTTCCTGGAGGAGGGCTTGGGAGGGCCAACCCCTGCCTTCGTTGCTCATGTAGCGGCGGCAGGCCAACACGGCGGGCCCGTCGTACCCTTCGAGGTCACGCCCGTCGATGCGCAGGGTGGGGGAACCCGCGAAACCGCTGCGCTCGTTCTCCGGCAGGTTGTTGACGTTGCGGAGTCGAACCGTAGCGTCAGTCCCGGCCTCAGCGAGGGCGTGGCCGAGCTCGGTCCAGGCGTGCTCCCAGGAAGGGCAATCGTCGAAGTACAGCAGCTCGATGGTGATCATGAGCTAACCCTAGACCCTCCACCGAGGTGGAGAGTCAAGGGAGCTTCAGGTCAGGGCCTCACTTCCACAGGCAGGGTGACGCGAGAGCCTCGAGGATGCCGCGCAGCACGCCCTCACGGACCCATTCCTGAAACCGGCGGCGACAGGTCTGGTAGGAGAGGTACCGGTGGGGCAGGTCTGCCCGCTGGGCGCCGGTGCACAAGATCCATGGGATGCCGTTGTAGGCCTCGCGGGGGTCACGGCGGGGGCGACCTTTTCCGTTAGGTCGGCGGGGGATGAGGGGTGCCAGGATGGCCCCTTGCTTGTTGGTGAGCTCCACGGAGCGGTACTTCACCTGGTGAACGCCCCAGGGCGTTTTCGAGAAGACTTCTAGACAACGAGTAGTTCAGAAGCGACCGAACACGTCAAGGCCCAGGTCGCTGAACGTCACGACTTCGAACGGCGCCGCCTTGACCCCGGTCATGCCCGGCGAGCCGGCCGGCATGCCGGGCAGTGCGATGCCGTCGATCTCTGGGCGCTCGTCGAGCAGGCGCTCGATGGCTTCGAGCGGGACGTGGCCTTCGACCGGGTAACCCTCGACCTCCGTAGTGTGGCAGCTCCAGGCGCTCATGGGCACGCCCAGGTCCCGCTTCGCGCTGGCGGTGTCCTGTGAGTCGATCACCGTCACATCGGCGCCGCGCTGGCGTAGGATGGCGATGTACTCACCGCAACAGCCGCACAGGGGTGACTTGTGCACGGTCATCGGCATGCCGTCGAACGGCGAAGCCGCCTGCGCCGGCTGCCCGCCTAGCAGCAGGACGGCGGCAACCGCGGCCGCGACGGCGGCGCCGACTAACGTGAAGAACGGCTTGCTCATGGCTGATACCTCTCTCCTCTGTTCACTACGCCTCTGCTCTCAACCCCAAGCCCATAACCGCTGAAGAGCAAAGGGGTTGGCCGACGGTTGGGACTATTGCCTGTCGGTTATCCGTCACGGGCGCCCGCCGCCGTGATCTGCGGCGGCGCCCTGGCCGGCCCGCTTCTCCGGCTCGGGCGGCTTGACCCCGAGGCGCTCGATCCAGTGGCGGACCTGGCGGTTCTCCTTGGCCGCGTTCATGAACAGGCCAGCGCGTACGAGGCGCGGCAGGATAGCCATGGCCAGGTTCTCGCGCACGCTCAACTCCAGCACTAGGCCAGCCAGCTTGCGGTCTTCCGGCACGAGGAACATGCCGAGGTCGATGGCGTGGTGCGGCGACCTCACGCGCGTGCCGTCGACGCGCGCCGTGCCGGCGGCGCCGAAGAGCGTCGACAAGACCTTGTTGCGCCCAGAGCCGACCACGCCAGCCAGACCGATGATCTCGCCTGGGCGCACCGTGATGTGGCCGGGCGCCACCCCGCTCGCCTCGAACTCGAACTCTAGTGCCGCCTCCGCCGGGCGCTGCGTGGGCGCCCGCGTGAAGCGCTTGACGTCGCGCCCGACCATGGCGCGCACGACGTCGTCAGGGGTCAGCTCGGAGAGGGAAGCCGTGCGGACCTTGCGGCCGTCACGTAAGACGGTGACGCGGTCGGCGATCTCGAACACTTCCTCGAGCCGGTGGCTGATGTACACGATGCCAACGCCCTGCTCCTTGAGCTTGGCGATCCGGTGAAAGAGGCGCGCCGTCTCGCCGGCCGAGAGGGCCGCCGTTGGCTCGTCGAACACGAGGATGCGCTGCTTGTGACCTAGCGCACGAGCGATCTCGACGAGTTGCTGTTCGCCGACGGCAAGGCTGCTGACGGCCGCCAACGGCTGCACGTCGAGCTCGACTTGCTCGAGGAGCGGCGCGGCGCGCGCGGCCAGGCGCCGGTGGCTCACCCATGCGTCGAGCCTGCCGAGGAACAAGTTCTCTGCGACGGAGAGGTCGGCGACCAGCGCCAACTCCTGGTAGACCATGGCCACGCCGTTAGCTTGTGCGTCTGCCACGCTCGTGAAGTTGACGGGCTCGCCAGCTACCGCCATCGTGCCGCTGGTGGCTGGCTGCACGCCCGCGAGGATCTTCATGAGCGTCGACTTGCCCGCGCCGTTCTCGCCGAGAAGGGCATGCACTTCACCTGCTTCAAGGTCGAAGTCCACTCCCGAGAGCGCCTCGAAGGTCCCGAAACGCTTGGTAACGCCGCGCATCTCCAGCAGTGCCCCCGTCACGCAGCACCCCCTGTCGCCAACAGGGCCTCGACCTCGGCCAGGCTAGGCAGCGACGGTTGCGCGCCAGCGCGGGTGGTGGCCATGGCGCCAGCCGCGCTGGCGAACCTGACGGCCGCGGCAAGCGCAGCGCCCTCGCGGCCGGTCGACCGCTCCCGCGCTAGGAAGTAGCCGAGGGCGCCCGCGAAGGCGTCGCCCGCCGCCGTCGTGTCGACGACGGTGACGGGGAACGCGGGCACGTGGCCGTGGTCAACGGCGCTGTCTGCGTTGGCGGGGTCTCGCCGCGTCGCCCACACGGCGCCTTCTCCCCCCAAGGTCACGACCGCGCTCGGGGCGTAGCGGCAGAGCGCCGCTGCCCACTCGGCTGGCCTCTTGTCGGCGGCCGCGGCGCCAAGCTGGATGACGGCCTCTGTCTCGTTGACGAGGAGCACGCCGACGTTCGCCAACGCGCTGGCCTCGAGTCGTTGGGCTGGGGCGAGGTTGAGGACAACCACGGCGCCCGCCCGCCTGCCGGCGGCTGCGGCGGCGAGCGTTACTTCAAGGGGGACTTCGAGTTGCAGGAGCAGCACAGCTGCGCCTTCGACGGCGTAGCGCCCAGCTGGCGTGGCCAGGTCCGCCACGCTCAGGTCGTAGTTCGCGCCTGGCGACACGACGATGCTGTTCTGCCCGGCCTCGTCGACCTGAATGAAAGCCACGCCGCTCGGCCGCCCGCTGCGGGCCAACGCAGTGGTATCGACGTGGTCGCGCTGTAGCGCTGCTGTCAGTTGCACGCCGTACTCGTCGTTGCCGACGCGCCCTACGAAGCTCACTCTGCCACCTAACCTGGAGGCGGCCACGGCTTGGTTGGCGCCCTTGCCGCCCGGGTGGGTGGCGTAGTCGGAGCCCATGACGGTCTCGCCCGGGCGTGGGTGACGCGCCAGCCTCACTACGAGGTCCATGTTCACGCTGCCGACCACGGCGATGCCTGCTGCGGGTCTGGCTGTTGCCTGCGGCGTGGTCATGTGCTGTTCATCCTGCCCTCCGGTTGGGTCTGGCCTTCGTTGAGGTTGGCGCGCTGCGTTCTGCTTGGTTGGCGCCGCGGACTTGAGCGGCGCCGCTGGTAGCGGGGGCGGTCGAGCCGCGCACGACGAGTTCGACGGGTAAGACGACCTGCCTGGCAGCCCGTTGCGGGTCGGCCATGCGTTCGAGCAGGAGGCGCACGGCCGCGGCTCCGATCGCGGCCAGCGGTTGGCGCACTGTCGTAAGGGGCGGGTCCATGAGCTTCGCCCATGGGATGTCGTCGAAACCCACCACCGAGACGTCCTCTGGCACGCGCACGCCCAACTGTTTGAGGTTGCGGATGACGCCAACCGCCACGGCGTCGTTGGCGCACACGACGGCGTCGAACCCGCCGGCGCGCAGCAGCCTGACGACGGCGCCAGGCAGGTCGTGGCTGAAGCCGCTCTGGGCCTCCCACACGGGAGTCAGCGGGTCGAGCTCGGCGAGGAAACCGCGGCGCCTCGCCCTGGCGCTGGCGATACTCGCCGCCCCGTGAAGCAGCGCTACCCGCCGTAGCCCCAAGGCGTTGAGGTGCGCTGCCACGAGCGCGCCGCCTGCGACGTGGTCTGCGAAGACGGCGTCGCGGTCGGCGACTGGCCGGTCGAGCGTCACGAGGGGCACGTTGGGGAGTTTGAGGTCGCGTTTGGCGCCGACCGCGCGACCCGCCCCGCGGGCGCTGACGCCAACGCCAGCGTCGTGCGCAGGCACCCATACGAGGCCGTCGACCTGCAGCGCCGCCAAGCGCTCAAGCGCTAGCGCCTCGAGGCCTGGGTCGTTCTCCGTGTCGTGCACCATGACGAGGAACCCCGCCGCGCGTGCGGCGATCTCGACGGCGTTGAGGAGCGCGGGGAAGAACGGGTTGGAGAGGTCGGGGAGTAAGACGCCGAGGATGTCGGTGCGGCCAGTGCGCAGAGCGCTTGCCTGGCGGTTGGGCACGTAACCGAGTTCCGCCGCAGCAGCCTTGACACGAGCGGCGACGGCCGGCGTGAAGCGTTTGGTACCGCGCAGGACGTGCGACACCGTCGCCACCGATACTCCCGCAGCTTCGGCAACCTCGCGCATGCTGGCCATCAGCTCGCTCCCTCACGCTAGCGGTTAATCGTTTAACCGCTGTTACCTAAAGGCTAGTGGGCGGCTGGGCGCCGGTCAACTAGTGGGAGGGCACGAAGGAGTACAACGCCGCCTCACAACGCCCGCTCGAGCACCAGGTAGCTCTGAGTCATACGCATGCCGGCACGGGCGTACAACTCTGGCGCGCCAGTAGTGGAGGAGGCGTCGACCGTGAGGCTCATACGACGCATGCCAGCCGCGTAGCCGGCAGCAAGCGCGTCGGCGAGCAACGCAGCGCCCAGACCACGGCGGCGCCAATCAGGCACTACTCGCAGGCTCTCGACGACGCCGCTACCTTCGCCGCCGGGCGCTACCCACACGATGCTCGCGCCGACGATCTGCCCAGCCGCTACCGCCAAGCGCATGGCGCCAGGCTGCTGCGCGCCAACGTGCGCGCTCCACTGCTCGAACGTGTTGCCCGGCCTGCCCCACATGCCAGTCGAACCCAGTTCGAACGCCTCGTAGGCCGCCGGCTCGTCCGCTGCGCCCGCATACGCCCTCACGCTCACGCCAACTGGCCACGCTGGCGCGGGTGGGGGCGCCGCCAGGTCGATCGCCAAGCGGTAGATGGTGCGCACTTGGCGATAACCGCGTTCAGCCAACCGCGCGGCAAGCGCCTCGTCCTCCGCGGGCAAGTAATTGCGCACGACGACCCTGCCGCCCTGCGCCAAGGCACGCGCGCGCTCCTCCGCCGCCCAGGCCAGGTAGGCGGTCACTGCGTCCGCCTCCACCTCACCCGGCATCACGTACGCGTAGGTCATGAGCAGTTCGCGGCGGCTAGGCACCACATCGCACAGCGCCACCAGGGCGCCGGTCGGCCCGCGCACGATGACGCTGTCGTCCGCCAGGTCGACGGAAGCCCAGTCGGCCAGCAGCGCGTCGAGGCCGGTGCTGGCCACCCCCTGGTGAGCGACCTCGTAGGCGGCGAGCAACGCCACGGCCTCGGCGGCGTCTGTTAACCGCGCTGGCCGCGCTGCGTAGCCTGCCGGTAGGCTTGGAGCTGGACTCAGGTAGCCGCCCCAAGGTCAGGCAGGTCGGGGAAGTGCAGGTCGGGGTTGAACCACACGATGAAGCTCGCCCAATCGTCGGTGTAGTCGTCCTCGATGTAGCCGTGGATGAGGCCGTAGACCTCGAAGCCGTTAGCCACTTGGAACGTGAGCGTCGGGTCGGTCAGCTCGCCAGCCACGACCTTCTCCACGTAAGCGGCTACGGTCAACTCGTCGCGGTAACGCGGGTAGCCTGGCAGTTGACCGCCAGCCACGATGCCCTTGCGGCGCAGCTTCCGCACGAGGCCCTTGCGTGCGTCGTACAAGCTACGCCCGAGGCCAAGACCGCGGTAGTCGGGGTGAACGCTGATGTCAGCGCCGTAGTACCAGTCGCCGTCCGGGTCGTGGTTGGAGTACGTGCCGCCCCCGATGATGTCGTTGAACGAGTGCGTCGGGTGCTGGATGTCGAAGTCGATCAGGAACCCGGAACCCAAGCCGACCACGCGCTCCGCGGCCAACGGCGTGCCGTCAGGCGCGTCCGCCGCGAGGGCCACGAACTCGCCCTCCGGGAAGCGCTCTTGATGCTCGACGAAGTGCATGTGGGTCATGAGCTCCTGCTCACCGAGGTTCGGGAAGCACACGCGCTGCAGCTCCTCGAGCGCCGCGGCGTGCTCCGGGCGCGCCTGCGTGACGCGCACGCGCGGTCTCTTGCCGGTCACGCTCACGCCCGCGCTCCCTCGAACGCGAAGCGCTCGTACTGCTCCTCGCTCGGTCGGCCCCGCACGGCCCACAGCTCGCGCGTCGCTGGCCGCGTGATCACTCCGCCGCACGTTCCCACGAAGCGCGGCGCCTCGCCGCGGTGGCAGATGTTGCCCGTATGCGCCGTGACCGCCTGCAACGCCTCGATGGTGAGGTCGTCACGCGCGAGGAGCCGCTCGGCGTCATGCAGGCGCGCCTCGGAGTCCTCTTGAGAGGCGGCGTCGCGTGGCCGTTCGACCGCCTTGGTGTCAGGGTGCAGGTTGTGGTTGGTGTGAGCAACGGCGTCGGCGGCTAGGTGCGTGACGTGACTGGCGGTCGGCATGGCCTCGACGTTCGCGCCGGCGCCGCTCGCATCCAGAATCAAGTAGTTGTGACCCCCAGCCAATGGCGCACGCTCGAGCGCGGCCAACGCGTCTGCAAGGGTATCCGCCTTGAGCATCTCGCGCACGACGAACGGCCAGGTCACTCCAGGGCGCCCATCCGCGCTCATGAGGTTGTTGATGCCGACGGTGAGGCCGGCCTCGTTCATGCCGATCATGCCCATGGCCCCCGCGGTAGTGAACGCGAGGAAGTCAGGCGCGTTCCGCGGGCGCCCGCGCAGGAGGACGAGGTGTTCAGTTGAACCCTCGTGCATGTCCCACGTCTGCCCGAACGCCGCCACACCGTCCGCCATGCGCGCGCCGGGCACGAGGAACGCGGTGCAGTCGTCAACCGCTTTCGTTTCGAGCACGCTTGCCGTCTTGCGGTTGGCCGCCGCCACCGTATCGATGAAGTCGGTGAACCCGCCTACGACGATCAACTCCGCCAAGCTCAGGTCCGTGGCGGCTGCCATGCCCTCCAGCTCGGCTACCAGGTCAGGCGCGTAGTCTTCGTGAGGCCCCAAGCAGGCCTGTGCCAACGCCAGGACGTCGCGGCGGCTCAGCTCGCGACCCGTCCAAGCGGCGCCTCCCGCCAACGCCACGCGCTCGTCCGCGTACGCGCGGATGGCCGCCCGGAACGCGCGGCCGTGGGTCAACCCGAAGTCGAACGGGGACCCTGTTAGGTCAAGTGTCGGTACCGTCATGTTGCCCCCATGATATGGGCGGCGCGGCGCTCAGGCCAGTACTGAGCCGTACTCCGTTAGCCACGTCAGGCGTACGGGGGTGCCCTCCGCCAACATCCCGGCGAAACCGTGCTGTTGGTTCTGAACGCGCGCGACGACCCTGGCGCCACCCGGAACTTCGATGAGGTAACGCGCGTCCGTGCCGAGGTAATGCACGCCAGCGACGGTGCCTGGCAATGCCGATTGCGCGCCAGCTAGTGCGGGCGGCTCCCCAGAGGAAACGTCCTCGACCGCCAGCTTCTCCGGCCGCAAGGCAAGCGCGACGCCGACGCCGACCGCCATGTCTGGGTCGCGTAGCACGCCAGACAACACGGTGCCGTCCTCGAGGCGCACCCTGGCAGAGCTGCCTGCCTTCGACTCGAGCACGCACGCCAAGAAGTTCGTCTCGCCGATGAAGTCCGCCACGAAGCGGTCGCTCGGGCGCTCGTAGATGTCGTCTGCCCGCCCGACCTGCAGGACCTGACCGGCGTTCATGACGGCGATGCGGTCCGCCATGGTCAGCGCCTCTTCCTGGTCGTGGGTGACGTAGATGAACGTGATGCCAACCTGCTGCTGCAAGCGCTTGAGTTCGAACTGCATGGCGCGCCGCAGCTTGAGGTCGAGGGCGCCAAGCGGCTCGTCGAGCAGCAGGACGCTCGGACGGTTGACGAGCGCGCGCGCCAAGGCGACGCGCTGGCGCTGACCACCGGAGAGTTGCAGCGGTTTACGGCGCTCCACGTTCGGCAGCCTGACCATGTCAAGCGCCTCCAGCGAGCGCTTGCGCGCTTCCTTGTCCGGCACGCGCGCCATGCGCAGGCCGAACATGACGTTCTGGAGGACGGTCATGTGCGGGAACAGGGCGTAATCCTGGAAGACGGTGTTGACGGGGCGGTGGAACGACGGGATGCCGCGCATGGAGTTCCCCCGCAGCAGCAGCTCGCCGGAAGTGGGCTCCTCGAAGCCCGCGATGACACGCAAGGTGGTTGTCTTGCCGCAACCAGACGGCCCGAGCATGGCGAAGAACTCGCCCTCGCGAATCTCGAGGTCGATGTCGTTCACGGCGCGCACGGCGGTCTTGGTGCGCGGGTCGATGAACTCCTTGACCAGGTTGTTGATCTGGACAGCTGGAGCCGTTGCCATGATGTGGCGCCCATATTACCCCAGGCCAAGCGCCTTGGCAGCAGCGAAACGTGGGGCTGCGAACGAGTCGTCCGCAGCCCCACGCCGACCGCAACTAGCTGGTTCTCAGCGCCCGATGAAGATCTTGATCATGTCCCAGGCGTCGTTGAGGAGGGCCTCACGCTCCGGGGACTGCACGGCGAAGAAGAGGTGCTCGCTCGCGGCTTCGCTCGGGTAGATGGCGGGGTCTTCCGCCAACTCCGGGTCGATGAGCCCACCCTCGAGGGCGGCGAGGTTCGGCGTGCCGAACGCCGTGTAGTTGGAGATGTCAGCGGCGACGTGCGGGTCGAGCACGTAGTCGATGAACACTTCGGCTAGCGCCTTGTTGGGGGCGCCCTTCGGGATGGCGAGGTTGTCGAGCCAGAAGTTCGTGCCTTCCTCCGGGATGACGTAGGCGTAGGTATCGCACTCGCACTCGTCCATGATCTGGAAGATGTCGCCAGAGTACTCGATGACGATGTCGGCCTCGCCACGCACGAGGATCTCTTGACCGTCGTCGCGGGCGATGTACACGACGTTGCCGCCGTTGTCGATCAGGTACTTGGCGGCCTCGTCGATCTCCTTCGCGTCCTCGCTGTTAGGGTCCTTGCCGAGCATGAGCAGGCCCATGCCGACCATCGCCCCGGTGTCCTCGAGCCATGCGACCGGCCCGTCGTACGCGAACATGTCGGCCCACGAAGTGATCTCAGGGACCTTCTCGGTGTTGTAGCCGATGCCTACGGTGCCCCACTGGTAGGGGATGGTGTAGTCGTTGCCCGGGTCGAAGGGCAGGCCGATGAAGTCTGGGTCGAGGTTGCCGAAGTTGGGCAGGTTCGCGTGATCGATCTTCTCGAGGAGCTTCTCGTCGATGAGGAGCCTCACGATCGAGTCGCTTGGGACGACGATGTCGAAGCCTGGGTTGCCTTGGCGCAACCGCACGAGCATGTCGTCGTCACTGCCGTAAGTGTCGTAGATGACGCGCACCCCGCACGCGGCCTCGAAGTTCGAGATGGTGTCTTCCGCTACGTAAGTGGCCCAGTTGTAGACGCTGAGGGTTTGGCCGGCGTAGCCAGCCGGGCAGGTCCAGTCGCTCTGAGCGTTGGCGGTCGTGAAGGCTAGGGCCGCCAGGCTAATGAACAGCAGTTTGCGCATAGGTCCTCCGACAGTCGTGAGTGCACCAGTGCAGGTTCAAGCCCCGCTGGCCCTGCGCTGGTGCTGGTCAGAGGAAGATTATCACCTCGTGACGCCCGTCTAACCGCCAGGTTTAGGGACGCTAAAGCCCCGCTCAGCGGCCGGTGAAGTTGACGACCCTATCGAGCTGCGGGTCGGAAAGTACGCGCCGCAGCACGTTGATGAAGTGCGCGTCGGGCCCAACGAAGTAGCGCGTGCGGCTGCGGCGGGCGCTTAGCGCCTTGTGGACGGCCAGCGCGACCTGCTCTGGGTGGGTGCCGTGGTCGGCCGCGTACTTGGCGCTGTTCATCAGGTCTTTGACCAACCAACCGTAGTACTCGCGCGCCTTCAGGGGCATGCGGTCCATGCGGTCGAGGCCCTCGGTGAGGGACTTCTCCCAGATCGGCGTGGCGATGCGACCAGGCTCGACGACGGATACGCGCACCTTGAACGGCAGTAGTTCGCGGCGAAACGCGTCGGCAACGGCCTCGAGGGCGAACTTCGAGGCAGCGTACGCGCCGAGCAGGCGTGACGACACGAGCCCAGAGACCGACCCGACGAACACGAGGCGACCGGGCCGCTCGCGTAGGAGCGGCAAGAAGGCTTGAGCCATGGCCACCTGGCCGACGACGTTCACCTCGAACTGGCGCCGTAGGTCGTCGAGCGGCAAAAACTCCATGGGTCCTGCCACGGCGATGCCAGCGTTGTTGACGAGCCCGTGAAAGTGACCGCCGTCGAGTTCGTCGTTGACGCGGCGAGCCGCCGCGGCCACGTCGTCCCCGTTAGTGACGTCGAGTTCCAGCAGTCGCAACCGCGCAGCCGCAGCTCCGGCGTCAGCCAGCAGGCTGGACGCGTCAACGTCGGAGCGCAACCCGGCGTAAACGGTGTACCCCTTGTTGAGGAGGGTCAACGCTACCTCACGGCCGATGCCGGTGGACGCGCCCGTTACCGTCACGACGCGCCGCTGAGTCGGGGACTCTACGTGTGGCACGCGAGCAGTCTAGCAGGGGCGCCTGGTGGCGCGACCAGGCAGCGCCGCGGCCGGAGCAGGACTGCTCCGGCCGCGCTGACGCCTAACTCGTGCTCTGGCTTCCGGGCCCCCGGCACCGGGACCCTCCCGGCCCTGACATCTTGCACTTGCGCCTTGCCTCGCTGGAGGCCCGGAAGCTTTACAGCGGTGGTGGGGCTGGGTTGGGGATGCGCTCCCTCGGTGCTAGCGCTCGCCCCTTAGCCTGGAGCCTGCGCCCCTACCGCTTCAGCTACAGGATAGTGCGTTGTAGACGCCGTAAACAGGGACTTCCGTCCCGCGCGTCGCCCTGCCTGTGCACGCCCTACTGCGACTCGCGCCACTCCTCGAAGACGCGCCTCGCCTCGTCTGGCACGCGCACCGGCATGTTCGTACCGTAGTCGAACCACACGGCGACCGCCTCGACTTCGACCGCCAACTCGTCGTCGGCAACCACTTCCTGGCGCATCGTGATGCTCGAGTTGCCGACCCTCTCAACCCACGTCTCGACCCGCACCCGCTCACCAAGTCGCACCTGCTTGCGGTAGTCGAGGGCGAGCCGCGCGAGGATGAAGCCGCCAGGCGGCAAGCCGAGCGCCCGCACGAACTCGACGCGCCCCAGCTCCGCGTAAGTCGCGTAGGTCGCGTTGTTTATGTGGCCAAGCGCGTCGGTGTCGCCGAAGCGCACTTGAATGTCGAGGCCGAACCTCCGCTTCACGGCTTACCTTTCGGGGCGGCCTGGCACGTTGGGCAGTAACTCGTGCCGCGCTGCCCGACCACCAGGCGCTGCATCGTCGTGCCGCAGCGTGGGCACGGCTGCCCGGCGCGGCCGTACGCAGCTAGTTGCCTGGCGTACTCCCCCTGCTTGCCCAACACCGTGCGGTAGTCGGACAACGTCGTGCCCTGCGAGGCGACGGCGGCGCTCAAGACTTCGCGAACGGCGTGGTGCAAGCGCGTCGCCTGCTCCGGGGTGAGTGCTGAGGCCGGAGTCAGGGGGTGAACCGCCGCGCGCCACAACGCCTCGTCTGCGTAGATGTTGCCGACGCCGGCAACGGGTCGCTGGCTCAAGAGGTACGACTTCACGCTCATGTGAGAGCGCTGCAGGGCGCTCTGGAAGGCGGCCACCGTGAAGCCGTCGCTTAGCGGTTCTGGGCCGAGCGCGGCGAGCGTCGGCAGGCCCGCGTACTCCCCGCGCTTGACGACGAGGAAACGCCCGAAGCGCCGCGGGTCGAGGAAGTAGAGGACGTTAGGGGCGCCGCCGCTGAGGCCGACGCGCACGCGCACGTGCGAGGCGGCGCGCTCAGATGGGGCGTCTTGCGCCAGCACGCCCGTCATGCCGAGGTGCGCCACCAGCTCGAGCCCACCGGAGAGGGGCATGAGCAGGAACTTGCCCCGCCGCTCGACGGCCTCGATACGCCGCCCGAGCGCCAGCTCGAGGCTGGCGTACTTCGGCCCGAGCGGTGCTAGCAAGTCGATCTCGAGGATGTCACGGCCTTGCAACCAGGGGGCGAGTTCGCGGCGGACCGTTTCGACTTCAGGTAGTTCTGGGATAAGTGATCTTCCCCTCGTACAGCGCCCGGCCGACGATGGCGCCCTGCAGCCCGAGGCGCTCGTAGAGGTCGAGGTCTGCGTCCGTTGCCACGCCGCCACCGGCGACGAGGCTACCCGCGAAGGCGTCACGCATGCGCGCGACGGGTTCCTCATCGACGCCGAGCATGGTGCCGTCGCGCCCGACGTCCGTGTAGATGACGTGGGTGACGCCCTGTTCGGCGACGCGCTTGGCGAGGGAGATGGCGTCGACCGCCGTCGTCTCCACCCAGCCGCGCACCGCGACGAGGCCGTCACGAGCGTCGATGGAGACGCACACGCGCTCGGGCCCGAAGTCGGTCACGAGGCGCTCGACGACCTCCGGTTGCGTGACGGCGACCGTGCCGAGCACCACCTTGTCGAGCACAGCAAGCCAGCGTTGCGCCGCTTCCAGGCTGCGCACCCCGCCGCCTAGCTCGACCTTGGCGTCGACGCTAGCCACCAAGCGGGCAACCAGCGCCGTGTTGTCGCCGCGGCCTAGGCTGGCGTCGAGGTCGACGACGTGCAGCCACTTCGCGCCGAGGCCGTCCCACTTGACGGCGGCGTCAACCGGGTCCTTGAAGTAGACGGTCTCACGCTCTGGATCGCCCTCGTAGAGGCGAACCGCTCTGCCTTGCTGGATGTCGACTGCTGGGATGACGAGAAACATGTGCGGCCGAGCATAACCTTGCCTCTGCGCTCTTCACGCCGGCCGCGCTGCAGACAAGTCGTCGTTCGGCGCAACTTGACAGCCAGCACACCAGGCCTATACTTTCAAGGGATGCAGTCTAGCGACTCAGCGGTACTCAACTTAGCCTCACTCTTGCAGCACTCCCCGGGCCAGCCGTCCGAGGTTAGCGCAGAGGGTCTGTTGACGCCTGCACCTGAACTGCTAGAAGCCGACGGCATACGGCTCAAGGAACCACTCAGGTGGCGCCTTACTGTCATGAACGCGGGTGGCGACGACGACTTCGTTCTAGAAGGCGCCGTCGAAGGCACCGTCATCATGGAGTGCCGCCGTTGCCTCACGGACGTAGACACCAAGGTGCGCACCACCTTCGTCTACCCCATGGAGTACCGGCCTTCCGACTTGCCCCTCGTTCTCGACGAGGACAGCAAGGAAGGCGACGACGAGCTGCTGATCTTCGGCTCGTTCGCGGTAGACTTCAGCGCGTTCCTCACCGAACTCGTGGCCATCGAACTGCCGATCACGGCGGTCTGTCGGCCCGGCTGCCTCGGCCTGGACGAGAACGGCGTGAACCTCAACGAGCACCCCGAGTTGGCGCCCAAGCGCAAGCCACAAGTGGTGACCGAAGGCGTTTCGCCTTTCGCCGCGCTGAAAGACATCGACATCTCGGCCTGACCGCCCGCCAGGCGGCTGCCTTGAGCCGAACAACACTCGCGTCACCGCGAGCTATTCAGAAGGAGTTTGGACCAGATGGCTAAGCACCCAGTACCCAAGAAGCGCACTTCGGCCTCCAGCCGTGACGCTCGTCGCTCGCACCATGCCCTAAGCGAGCCGACGCTCGTAGCGTGCCCACAGTGCAAGGCCATGAAGCCGCCGCACGTCGTGTGCCCAGAGTGCGGTTCCTATAACGGCCGTCAGGTGATCGCGGAGGCTTGATGCCGTCCCGGCAGCGCCGGCGCCCTTCAGCGCTGGCGGTGGCCTCACTGCCCGCGGGCCTGAGTGGCCCTGCCAGGACGGCTTCGGCCGTCCTTTCTCCTACCGGTCGCCGCTTACTCGGCTAGCGACCGCTCCCCAAGCAGGTGCCGAGTGAGCCAAGCGAAGACTAGGGCGGGCGTTACCGCGCTGGGCGCTTACGCGCCCTCCAACATCGTCAGCAACGAAGACCTAGAGAAGATCATGGACACGTCCGACGAGTGGATCACCACGCGCACGGGCATCAAGCGCCGCCACGTCGCCGCCGACAACGAGTTCACCTCTGACTTGGCGTTCCGGGCCGTGGAGGACCTCCTCGCCCGCCACGGCGACGACGCGCTGGCCGGGGTCGACATGGTCATCGTCGCCACGAACACGCCAGACGCGCTCTTCCCGGCCACAGCCGCGCTCGTGCAGGACAAGTTCAAGCTGTCAGCCGGAGCGTTCGACCTCTTGGCGGCCTGCCCAGGCTGGTTGTACGCCGTCGGCATCGCCAAGAGCCTCGTAGAGGCCGGCCAGTGCAAGCGCGTGCTGGCCATCGGCGCGGAGGCCCTGACGAAGATCGTCGACTGGAACGACCGCTCCACCGCCGTGCTCTTCGGCGACGGGGCTGGCGCCGCCATCATCGAGGCCGTGCCAGAACCGTACGGCATCAAGGGCGTCGTGATGGGCGCGGACGGCTCCGGCGCAGACCAGCTCCACAAGCGCGCCGTCGGTGCGTGCCTGCCGAGCGGCACTCCCCTATCCGACTCGCTCTACATGAACGGCCGTGAGGTCTACAAGTTCGCGGTGCGCGTCATGAACACCGCGACGCTCGAGGCCGTGCAGAAGGCCGGCCTGACCGTGGCCGACATCTCGCTGTTCGTGCCGCACCAGGCGAACCTCCGCATCATCGAGGCCGCCCGCGAGCGCCTCAGCTTGCCGCGCGAACGCGTCGTCGTCACGGTCGACGAGTACGGCAACAACTCGACGGCCAGCATCCCGCTGGCACTGCGCCACGCGCTGGATGCCGGTCAGATCGCCGCGGGCGACAACCTCCTGCTCGTCTCGTTCGGAGCGGGCCTCACCTGGGCGGCTTCCGTCCTGACCTGGGGTCCGGTGTGACCCAGCGCGTTGCCGCGCTCTTCCCCGGCCAAGGCTCGCAGGCGGTAGGCATGGCGCAAGAGCTCTACTCGGCGTCCCCTGCCGCCAAGCGTGTGCTTGACGAGGCCGAGGCAACGCTGCCGGGCCTCCTCGCCCTGATGTGGGAGGGCCCAGCTGAAGAGCTGCAGTTGACGGCCAACCAGCAGCCCGCGCTGGTGGCGGCGGGCGCCGCGGCTTACGCCGCTTACCGCGAGGCGGGTGGCGCGGAGGTGCGCTTCGCCGCGGGGCACTCGCTCGGCGAGTACACGGCGCTCGTGGCCGCAGGCTGCTTGAGCGTCAGCGCGGCGGTGCGGCTCGTGCGCAAGCGCGGCGCGTACATGCAGGCGGCCGTAGCGCCGGGCGCTGGCGCCATGGCAGCGGTCCTCAAGCTCGAGGAGAGCACCATACGCGAGGTCCTCGCGGACCTGGGTCCTCACGAGGTAGTCGCCGTAGCCAACCTCAACGCTCCCGGCCAGACCGTGGTGTCCGGCTCGGCCGCCGGAGTCGAACGCGCCGCGGCCGTGCTGAAGGAGCGCGGTGCGCGCGTCATACCTCTCAAGGTGAGCGCGCCCTTCCACTCGCCCCTCATGCAGCCAGCCGCCGAGCGCCTAGCTGCCGACCTCGCGACTGAGGTCTTCGACGAGCCCGCCTTCGTTGTCGTGTGCAACGTCACCGCCGAGCCGCTGCCTAACGCGGCTAGCGCCGCTCGCCTCCTGACCGAGCAGGTAACGGCGCCAGTGCGGTGGGTCGAGTGCGTGCAGCAGCTCAGCGCGCTGGGCGCAACGCGCTACATAGAGTTCGGGTCCGGCAAGGTCCTAACCGCCTTGCTAGAACGCATCCTGCCTGGCGCAGCGGGCGCTGCCGTCACCGACTCAGCGTCGCTGGCAGCGGCCGTTGCGTCCTCGAGCGAGGGGGAACCTGCATGAGCGAAGGTAAGCGGGTCGTACTTGTGACGGGCTCGAGCCGTGGGCTTGGCCGCGCCATGGCCGAGACGTTCGGCCGCCGCGGTTACGACGTTGCCGTGCATTACGTTAGCTCTGCCGGCCCGGCCGACGAGGTCGTGCAAGCGGTCGTCGCGGCGGGCGGGCGGGCGCATGCGTTCGGCGCCGACGTCGCCGACCCGGCGGCGTGCCAAGAGCTCATAAAGGCCGTCACCGAGGAGTTCGGCGCCCTCGACGTGCTCGTCAACAACGCGGGCGTCACCAAAGACACGCTCGTTCTGCGCATGAAGGACGACGATTGGCAGCGCGTGCTCAACACGAACCTCTCCTCGGCCTTCTACCTCGCGCGCGGCGCGCTGCGCGGCATGCTGCGCACGGGCTTCGGGCGCGTCGTTAACGTGTCATCGGTCGTGGCGTTGCGCGGCAACCCCGGCCAGGCGAACTACGTGGCGGCGAAAGCCGGCCTCATTGGCCTGACCAAGGCGTTGGCGCGCGAGTACGCCGCGAAGGGCGTGACCGTCAACGCGGTGGCGCCAGGCTTCATCGAGTCGGACATGACCGCAGCCCTGACGCCTGAACTGCGCGACGCTTACCTCAAGGAGATCCCAGCAGGACGCTTCGGAACTCCTCAGGACGTGGCGAATGCGGTCGCGTTCCTAGCGTCGGACGAGGCGGCTTACGTGAACGGCCAGACGCTGGTAGTTGACGGTGGGATGGTCATGCACTAGCATCGCAAAGGCTCCGCGCCTCTTACGAGGGCAGCGAGGCGAATCTTGGCCGCAAAGCGGCTAATACGTCAGGCAAACGCGGGAAGAACCCGTGCTAGACTCCCGCAAGACGTGCAAAACATGGCCGCGGCCGCAAGCCGCTGCTGAGGAGGAAACACCGTGGACGAACATGAGATCCTGGAAAAGATAAAGGACGTCGTAGCCGACAAGCTCGACGCCGACCCTAGCGACGTCACCGAAGAGTCGCGCTTCATGGACGACCTGGGCGCCGATTCGCTCGACGTCGTAGAGCTGATCATGGGCCTCGAAGATGAGTTCGGGGTAGAGATCTCTGACGACGAAGCCGAAGGCATCCGCACTGTCGGCGACGCCGTCCGCTTCATCTCAGACAAGCAATGACCTTGAGCCCCCGCGTATGACCTCGCTCATACGGGGGGCGCCAGGCACCACTCCGGGCTACCTGACTCCGATCGCGCCCGAGTTACCCTGGGGGCGACCATGAAAAGAGTTGTTGTCACCGGAGTCGGTCCTGTAACGCCGATAGGTGTCGGCGCAGCCAACTTCTTGGCAGCGCAACACGAGGCGAGGAACGGCATCCGACCCATAACGTTGTTCGACGCTAGCGATCTGTCCGTGAGGTTCGCTGGCGAGGTCGACGTCGACGTGCATCAGTACCTCGAAACCAAGGAAGCCAAGCGCCTAGACCGCTTCGTGCAGTTCGCGCTCATCGGCGCCGACTTGGCGTTGGCCGACTCTGGCCTCACTGCCGAGGAGGTCGCAGGCGACCTCACGGGCACGTGCATCGGTTCTGGCATCGGGGGCCTCGATACGTGGGAGGCTCAGTCGAAGATCCGCTTCGAGCGCACCGCCATGCGCATCAGCCCGTTCTTCATCCCCATGCTCATAGCCAACATGGCTAGCGGCCACGTCGCCATGCGCTATCACCTGACCGGGCCAAGCTCGAGCGTCGTCACCGCCTGCGCGACCGGCACCGGCAACATCGGTGACGCGTACCGCATGATCCAGCGCGGCGAGGCCGAAGTCGTCTTCGCGGGCGGCACCGAGGCGCCGATCACGCCGATGGGCATCGGCGGCTTCGCGGTCATGAAGGCGCTCTCCACGCGCAACGACAGCCCCGAGACTGCCAGTCGGCCGTTCACGGCCAGCCGCGACGGCTTCGTGGCGGGCGAGGGCGCTGGCATCCTCGTGCTCGAGGAGTACGAGCGGGCCGTCAAGCGCGGTGCGCGCATCTATGCCGAGATCGTCGGTTACGGCACGAGCGCTGACGCGCACCACATCACGGCGCCCGCCCCTGGCGGCACAGGCGCCATCGCGGCCATCACGCGTGCGCTGAGAGACGCCAAGATGAACCCGGAAGACATCGGGTACATCAACGCGCACGGCACGAGCACGCCTGCCAACGACCTCAACGAGACCTTGGCCTTCAAGGCCGTGTGGGGCGCCGGGAAGGTGCCTCCTGCCTCGTCGACCAAGTCGATGACCGGCCACACCCTCGGGGCGGCCGGCGGCATCGAAGGCGTGGCTACCGTGCAGGCCATTCACCACGGCGTCTTGCCGCCAACGCGCAACTACATGGATCCGGACCCGGAACTCGATCTCGACTACATCCCGAACGTCGCGCGCGAGGCGGTAGTCAACGCCGCCATCTCGACGAACTTCGCGTTCGGCGGTCAGAACGCCGCGGTCATCTTCAAGCGCGTCTGATACACCAGCTCAGCGGCGCCGCAAACGGCCTGCCAGGGTGTTCAACTCTGGCAGGCCGAGCGCGGCGCCAACGCCAGCGAACGCCGCCATGAGCACCGCGCCGCCGACGACGAGGCGCGCGACCTGGCCCCACCAACCAGCAGGCAGAGGCACGAGGTAGAGCGCGAGCGCGGCGGCGCCAGCCGCCACGCCGGTCGCTAGCCACACCTTGGCGGCCTCGCGCGCCCAGGCCGCGAGGCCGAAACCCTCGCGCCGCGCCACGAGGTACGCCGCGACGAGCAGCTGCAGCCACGCGGCGATGGCCGTTGCCCAGGCCACGCCAGCGATGCCCCACACGTGCGACAGCGCCCAGTACAGCGCGCCTTGCACGCTGAGGAAGATGAGCACGAGCAGGACGGGCGTGCGCACCAACCTCCTCACGTAGAAGGTGCGGACGAGCAGGTTGAAGGCGCCGATCGGGAACACCGCGAACCCTAGCGGCATGGTGGCCGCGATCGTGAAGGCGCGCAGCTGCGCGTCCATCGGCGTGCCCATGAGAGAGCGCCAGTTGTACACCACGTCGACGGCGGGCGCGGCTAGCAGCGCGAGCGCCACCCCGGCAGGGACCGTCAGGAACGTGATGAACCGCAACCCCTCGGCCAAGGTCGGCGCGAACGCCTCTGGGGCATGCACGGCGTGGTCTGAGAGCCGCGAGTAGTACGCGAGGGCCGGTGAGATGCTGAAGAGCCCAAGGGCCAAGCTGAGGAACAGGTCGGCGAGGTAGAAGGCGCCCTGAGCGCCCGCGTCGATGCCCGTGATGATGTTGGACGCCACCACGTTGAGCACCTGACGCCCGCCCGCCGTGAACGCGAACGGCACCATGAGCAGCAGCACCGAAGCTAACGCCGGGTGCCACAGTCCAGCCATGCGCGGCAGGAGCTTGGCGCGTGCGAGGGCGGGCAACTGCACCGCCAACTGCGCCACCCCGCCGAGCACGTGAGCGGCTGCCAGCATCACCGCCTGCCCAGGGAACAGCGCCATGAGCGTGACGGTCACGACGTTCAGCGCGACCGGCGCCCAGGCGGGGGCCAAGAAGCGCTCCTCCGCGTTGAGGAGCCCCATGGCGAGCGCGGAGAGTGAGATGGCCGTTAGGAACGGGAACACGATGCGCACGAGGCGCGTCGTGAGGACCACGTCGACGTTGCCGTTGCTGGCTATGAGCAGGTTCGCCACCAACGGAGCCCCGAGGTAGGCGCCGACGAGGAGCAGTCCGTTGACGATGAGCAGCAGTGCGAGGAGGGCACCGGCCATGCGGCGTGCGTCCTCCGGGTCGAGGCGCTTGTACACCGGTATGAACGAGTTGGTCAGCGCGCCCTCGGCTAGCAGTTCGCGGAAGAGGTTGGGCACCTTGAAGGCCGTGACGAACGCGTCGATGACGGCGGTCGGGAAGAACTGTGCTAGCAGCGAGTTCTTGAGCAGCCCAGTGACGCGGCTGGCTAATGTTCCGACCATCAGGGTCATCGCCCCGCGGCGGGTGCTCTGGCGTGCGCTCACGCGGGCCATTGTCGCACTCCACGGCGGCCAGCGGCCGGAGGACCCGCCGCGCCCGCTCGGACTAAGGCCTCCGCGGGCCGACAGGCTTCAAGTGGCGCTATCATGGCGGCATTAGCGGGACGCCGCGCGCAGCAGAACAGCTCGCGTGCGGCCTAACGAAAGGAGCGACATGGTTCAAGACAGCGCTCACTCCACGTCAGCAACGACCGGACACGCCGTGCACGAGCCGCGCGTTACGGTCACAGCGCAGTACGCCCACCCCTCCGCCGCGCGCGACGCAGTGGCGGCCCTAGGCGACGCAGGCTTCGACCCCAGCTCAGTCAGCGTGGTGCCTGGCGCCTCAGACGAGGTCCTGCGCGCACAGCGCCAGTCAGACCCCTACGTGTTGGAGCGCGGGGAGATGCCGCCGATCAACGGGGCCGCACTCGGCTTCATAGTCGGTCTGCTCGGCTTCGGGCTGCTCGGCCTGCTCATGGGTTCCGGGCTCCTCAACCTCTTCGGCAAGCAGGCGGCCATGGCGGTCGGGCCGTTCTGGGCCGCGGTCATCGGGGGCGTCGTGTTCGGGATCGCGCTCGCCGCGGCCGGGTACATCTTCAACAGCCCACTGCCGCTACCGGAGCCGCCAGAGCACGCGCCAGGCAAGCCAGACACGCGTACTTTCGTGTCGGTCGCCACCACCCCTCAAGAGGAGGCGGCGGCCGGTGAGGCGCTCAGCCGCTTCGAGCCAAGCTCCGTTGAGGTGTGGCACGCCAGGAACGGCGATTGGCTACCGCAGGGTCGCAACGCCTGATGCAGGTTGCGGCGCCGGCTCGACGCTCTCGCTTGGCCGTGGGCCGGTGTCCTGCCAGTTTGGTTGGTTCTCCAGCGTCACGAGTGGGGTGAGGGCCATGTCGTGCGTGACGACGATCTGGCAAGCGAGTCGCGCCGCGCCGATGAGGCCCTTTTCCTCCAACTTGGCTGACTCCGCGTCTGTCATCGTTTCTGGTTCGCCTGACGTGAACTCGACTCGGCAGGTCGTGCAGCGCGCCTGGCCACCGCAGCGGTGACCGATGTTCACGCCGGCATCGGCGATGGCGAGCACCAGTCGGCGGCCGTATTGGACGTCGTGGTTGACGCCGTCGATGGTTAGTACTGGCATGTGAGGAACCTCCGCGAGGGTAAGGTGCCTCGTCCGGTAGCTTCCGGAGGCGGCGGAGGCCGCACGCTGCGGCACCAACCGCTCGAAATGCCGACTATACCGTGAGTTTTGGCGCACAGCGCCAGGCGCCTCCCCGATAGAGTGGCCTTCGCGTCCTCAGCGGTGCGCACCGCGCGCGCCGCTCGCATCACCCTGAGAAAGTTGGTTGCTCAATGCCGCAGTCGCCCACATCACAGCAGCACGCCGAACGCATAGCCGTCATCGGCCAGGGTTACGTCGGGTTGCCGGTGACGCTGGCGTTCGCAGAGGCCTACCCGAACGTGGTTGGCTTCGACATCGACACGGCCAAGATCGCGCGCCTGCGGGCCGGCGAGGACCACACGGCCGAGGCGGACGCCGCCGAACTGGCCGCCACCAAGGTCATGTTCACGACAGACGAGGCCGACCTTGCTGGCGCCACCTTCTTCGTCGTCGCGGTTCCCACTCCCATCGACCACGTCAACCGGCCGGACCTGAGACCCCTCGCCTCCGCTAGCCGCGTCGTCGGCCGCGCCCTGAAGCCAGGCGCCGTCGTGGTCTACGAATCGACCGTCTACCCCGGCGTAACGGAGGAGTTCTGCGGTCCGATCCTCGAGGAGGCCTCCGGCCTCAAGGCGGGCGTCGACTTCACGCTCGGCTACTCCCCTGAGCGCATCAACCCTGGCGACAAGGAGCACACGCTCAGGCGCATCGTCAAGGTCGTCTCGGGCCAGGACGCGCCGACCCTCGAGCGCGTCGCGGCCGTTTACGGCGGCATCATCGACGCTGGCGTGCACCGCGCCAGCAGCATCAAGGTCGCGGAGGCCGCCAAGGTCATCGAGAACACCCAACGCGACCTCAACATCGCCCTGATGAACGAGCTAGCGCTGATCTTCGACCGCCTAGACATCAACACGCTCGAGGTGCTTGAGGCGGCGGGTACGAAGTGGAACTTCCTGCCGTTCCGGCCCGGCCTGGTCGGCGGGCACTGCATCGGCGTCGACCCGTACTACCTAACGACCAAGGCTGAGGAAGTCGGTTACATCCCGCAAGTCATCCTCGCTGGGCGGCGCATCAACGACGGCATGGGCGCCTTCGTTGCCCAGAAGGTCGTCAAGCTCCTAGCCGCCAGCGGTGGACGCATAAACGGTGCGCGGGTTGGCGTTCTCGGCCTGACCTTCAAGGAGAACGTGCCAGACCTGCGTAACAGCCGCGTGCCGGACATCCTCGCCGAGCTAGCCGATTTCGGGGTGACGACGGTCGTCCACGACGGCATCGCGGACGCGGCGGAAGCGAAGCACGAGTACGGCATCGACCTAGTCGAAGTAAGCGAACTCCATGACCTCGACGCGCTCATCATCGCGGTGGCGCACCATGGTTACGCCGACCTCGTACGTGAGCACCTCCCCCAGCTGGTCAAGCCAGGCGGGGTGATCGCGGACGTGAAGTCGATGCTCAGGGACACGAAACTGCCGAGCGGTTACGTGCGCTGGAGCCTCTAGTGGCAGGCAGACGCTTCCTCGTCACGGGCACGGCCGGTTTCATCGGCTACCACTTGGCCGAGCGGCTCCTCGCGCGGGGCGATAGCGTGGTTGGCGTCGACAACGTCAACGACTACTACGACGTGCGCCTCAAGGAGGCGCGCCTGGCACGCCTAGCTCGGCACGCAGGCCACCGGTTCGAGAAGGTGGACCTAGCCGACAGGGCAGCCCTCACGCGCGTGTTCGAGGCGACGCGGCCTCAGGTCGTCGTCAACCTCGCGGCGCAAGCCGGCGTGCGCTACTCGCTCACCAACCCTCACGCCTACGTCGACAGCAACCTCGTGGGGTTCGTCAACGTGCTCGAGGCGTGCAGGCACCACGACGTCGAGCATCTCGTGTACGCGTCATCTAGCTCCGTGTACGGCGCGAACACCACCACGCCGTTCAGCGTCCATGACAACGTCGACCACCCGCTGAGCCTCTACGCGGCCTCCAAGAAGGCCAACGAGCTGATGGCCCACACCTACTCGCACCTCTACCGACTTCCTACCACCGGCCTACGCTTCTTCACCGTTTACGGGCCGTGGGGTCGGCCGGACATGGCCATGTTCCTGTTCACCAAGGCCATCCTCGAGGGACGTCCCATAGACGTCTTCAACCACGGGAACATGCTGCGCGACTTCACTTACATCGACGACATCGTCGAGGGCGTCGTGCGCACCGCCGACCACGTCGCTACCCCGAACCCAGACTGGAGCGGCGCGGCGCCCGACCCAGGCACCAGCAACGCGCCTTACCGCCTCTACAACATCGGCAACAACCAACCGGTCGAACTCATGCGCCTGATCGAGATCATCGAGGGTGAGTTGGGGACGGCCTCTGAGAAGAACTACCTGCCGATGCAGCCGGGCGATGTGCCCGCCACCTACGCCGACGTCGACGCGCTCGT
>ERZ778017.1025-NODE-1025-length-31167-cov-4.847422_pt1 | contig 31167 bp, 17 predicted proteins | sample MGYA00375747_ERZ778017 | MGnify/ENA primary metagenome ERZ778017 (study PRJEB29350, sample SAMN05509838) | bioreactor metagenome | biome: bioreactor; material: wastewater | place: South Africa: University of Cape Town | collected 2014-03-17 ...
AAGATGTCTCATGCATCCATCGATGCCAAAACTAGAGCAGAGAGAGATTTCCCAGAAGACTTGATCAGATTGTGTATCGGGATCGAGAATGTCGACGACTTGATCAACGATTTGACCCGGGCTTTGTTGAAGTCGGGTGCCGTAAAGGTCAACGACAGGGACGAACTCTACGCATTTGTCGAGGCCAAGTTGTAACCTGGTCTAGTTCACGCATATTACAACGCTATTCAACCAACGCTGGTATTTTGGTTATTGTTCAACACAAACAAACATATATTCATTTCTTTTCTTCAATAGACGTTTCATTTCGACCACGGCAGGTCTTGTGTAGAATGTGCCAGATTCTGGCGAGTTGTTCTTTCCTACTCTAAACTGGATTTATGACTACTGACTACTGCATAACGTAAGTAGAGGAGCTGCTGATGATGGGCTACAATTTTGAAAGAATAACGAAAGTAGTACATAGAAAAGTAGTCCAACAGTACGCGGACCCTGGCACTAAACCAAGTCTGTGTACAGCTAGCTAGGTTCACACCAATACATGTTCAGTGCATACTACAAAATAGCACAAGAAAAATCTTTTACTCCCGCAATAACACCGCCATTTCTCTGTACGCAACTCCTCCACACACCACGTCCACCGCCACCCCCGGCCATGCCACCATCTGTCGTTGATTCTTCACACTAACCCAGTAACTCGAGCAGATCAACGTCACATGACGCGTCACATGACCGGACATCAAGTCAACATCACGACGCGTACAACAAAAGTTGCAACTATAATTCTTCTGCAAGAAGCAGTAATGACAGCAATTGCATTGACCAAAGGCGTCTTGCGAGACATCTTCTCGACGTCTAAACACGACCAAGTGAAAGGACCAGTTGTTTTGCAGGTTACAAATATCAAGCCAGTGGCAATTCAGAACCAAGTTAAGAAATACCGTATCTTGATCAACGATGGTGTTTATTTTGCCCACGGGTTAATTGACGAGAAATGTCTTCCATACTTGGAAAATAACAGTTTTAACAGGTATTCCATCATCCAAGCCAACGAATACTCGGTTTTTTCCACGCAAAAACACATTTTCATGATTAAGTCCCTCGAGATTTTAAGTAATGGAGGCGAAAAGTCCCAATCAAAAGACTTTATCAATATCGATACTTACTTTGCAGAGCATCCCGAAGACGATTATTTGCAAGTTAAAAGTTCTGATGCCCAAAAGCAAAAGTCTCCAAGTATGAGCCCTCAACCTCAACAACAACAGCAGCAACAATTCTCACCTCCTCACAATAAACCACAACCGGGCCAATCTGGAACATCAAAACCACCAGGAAGAATTAGTCCTATTGAGTCGTTATCTCCCTACCAAAATAACTGGACCATCAAGGCTAGAGTGAGCTACAAGGGTGATATTCGTAACTGGTCAAACTCTAAAGGTGAAGGGAAATTATTTTCAGTCAACTTGTTGGACGAGTCTGATGAGATTAAGGCTACCGCGTTTAATGAAACTGCGGAAAAGGCTTTCAAAATCTTTGAAGAAGGTAAAGTGTATTTTATAAGTAGAGCAAGAGTCCAGGCTTCCAATAAGAAATTTAACCACCTTTCTCATCCTTATGAATTGGCGTTAGAAAAAGATACAGAAATTGTCGAGTGTTTTGACACCGCAAACGTGCCAAAGTTACACTTTAACTTTGTCAAATTAAACCAAATACAAAACCTTGAACCAAATGCCAATGTTGATGTCATTGGTGCTTTGAAACACGTTAATGAGTCGTTCCAAATTATAGCTAAATCTACCGGGAAACCATTTGACAGAAGAAATATCACTATTGTTGATGATACTGGATTTGCCATTGATGTTGGTTTATGGAATCAAACGGCCATCAACTTTAATATTCCTGAAGGCTCTATTATTGCGTTCAAAAACTGTAAAGTTCAAGACTTTAACGGAAGATCGCTTTCATTATCTCATGCGGGATCTATGTTAGCCAATCCAGAGACCCCAGAATCATATCAATTGAAAGGTTGGTACGATAATCAAGGTGTTAATGAATCATTCAAATCGTTGAAAGTGGATTCTACATCGTCATCATCCAACATTTTTGCTAACCGTAAATTAATTGCAGAAGCTCAAGAAGAGAACTTGGGTAAAGCAGAAAAGCCAGAATTCTTCAACATCAAAGCAACCATTACTTTTGCCAAATCTGACAACTTCTGCTACCCAGCATGTAACAACACTATTGATAATAATTCATCACAAGCAAGACAACAGACATCGACTTGTAATAGAAAAGTAATCGAACAATCTGATGGTACTTGGAGATGTGAAAGATGTGACATTAACTACCAAGAACCTACTTGGAGATATATTTTCAATTGTTCTGTGATGGATTCCTCAGGTCAAATTTGGATCACTTTATTCGATAATGAAGCAAAGAAGTTGTTCAATATTGATGCTGGTGAGTTATTAAAATTGAAGCAAGCTTCCGAAGAAGATCCTAACGACAAAAGATTCACCCAAACTATCGAAGATATCAACTACAGGGAATTCGGGTTCAGAGTGAAGGCTAGACAAGATACTTACAATGATACTTTGAGAGTTAGATACCAAGCAGTAGGGCTTGATATCTTAGACTACAATGCAGAGTGTGAACATTTATGCAAGGAGTTGGATGAGGCATTAAACTAATATGGTTGAAGGTGATTTGATAGTTCGAAATGATTGTATTTACCAATGTATTGTCATGTAATGTTGTAAAATTGATTAGGTTTATCACAATAGATAAATCATGTAAGATTCTATATTCTATAAGTACAAACTAATAATTTGTAAGACCGTTTACTTGCAACCAAAAGTTTTTGAGTATTTCATTAGCTTGTCTTTGACCTCTGGTAAGCATTAATTTGGCAACCAACTGATCGGCATCACCTTCAGAAAATTTGCCTTCTTTTAAGCAATGTGTTATCAAGGATTGTTTTAGCCAAAGTTTGAATTCCATAGGGTATTTAGCAATCAAGTTACGAAATACTGGGTATAATTGATCAAGATTTGATCTGTGATTTTTTACGAATGAAACAGTTAGGTATTCAGTTAATCTCTTCCCCAAACAGTATTGACTTTGAGTCATTAAGATCCTAAAAATTTCGTGATCATTTGCGTTTCCTCGTTTCAAAATAATTATTGAAGCCCAAAACTTGGTAACAGATTTTGTTATGAACATTTCGTGATGCTGAAATGCCTCCAATGCAAATGTCAAAATATCATTTTGAAATTGTGGTAATGAAATTACCAACGATGGCGATTGTTCAAGAATTGTACGGAACAAATCCATAGCAGATTTTATTAAATCGATATCTTGCGCGAAAATGGCCCTTTTCTCCAGGAACAACTTGGTGAAAACTAAGTCCATATGTGCTGGTGTAAGTTGTTTTGAATTTGTTATCACCACAGTCTCTACCAATTTATAAATAGGAGTAACGGATTGAATATTGCTTCGGTTAATTTTTGCAATCAAATAGTCAAGAATTACACCAAGATCAAACTTGAATGGTCCCTCGATTGGTTCTGCCAATCCATTTTTTAAAATACAGCAACACTTTTCAGTAACCAAAGTACTTTCACACAAAAAAGGAATATTTAACGAAAATTGATTGACACAATTCAAGACCATTGATTTGATACCTAGTGGATCTTGTTTCCAGTAAGTATCAATCGATGTGAATTGTTCTGGTGTCAAATACTCCTCTACGTCATCTGGAAGTTGGGTTGCCTTTCCAATTTCGTTGATACACGATGTCAAAGAAATGGCGTATTCTTCCAACTTCTCTTGAATTTCACGAGTTGAAAGGCCCGGAGGTAATTTTGCAATTATAGTTGATGTATCTTCAATAAACGGTTTTGATACTTTGATAATTTCTTGTAATAAATTGGAAATAATATCGCCAAGTACAACAGGGTCTTTCAATGATTGGGAAATAGAAATATAAGCATTTGTCATTCTTTCACGAATCAAGTTATCAAACTGAACATTTTCAATCATTTCATTCAAAATTAATCTGAGGTTTGGAAGAAACTCAACTAAATACTTTTGTGAGTCTTGACATATTTTCAATACAGTCTTTGATGCAATTAGTGATAAATTTATCGAACTTCCTTGGCTGATTGCCGAATTGCCCAATATTATAGTAAACAAAAAGTTAAATGTCTCGGGACAATACTTTGAGCCTTGTTCGCTTTTGAAGAAAAAGTAGATCGAAGATAATAGATTTAACAACGTGACATGAATTTGGGGCAAATCTTTTGCATTGCTCTCGATAGTTTGAATCATTTGATTTTGGAAAAGCATATCAATAAGAGGCAACAATACTTTTGTAGACTCGTCGTCATAAAACGTCAAATCGTCCGTTATTTTGAAAAGAATGTAAAGCGATGCTTCGATATCTTTTAAATGCAGTTGGTTTCCGGATTGAGCAAAGTTAGCCAACTCGTTCACTATCCCCTGGGTAAATGTCGAGTATAGAGATGTACCCAAGAGCTGATATAATACTATGAACAAATCGGAAATTTGAGCACGGTAATGAGTAAATTCTTGTTGTGGTGCTCCGTCGTAAAATTTACACTTGCTCCAATATATTGAACTCAATTTCGTGAGTAACTCATTTCTCTTGATCTCAAATTGCGGATAATGCGCTTTCATGGCTTCTTTCAAGAGTTGCTCATCATCAATGTAAATGTTCACAAACTCTTCCCAGAAAATTAAGAACTGCTCGCTAACCTTTTCATCCTGAACTGGATTACCCCGGTAGTTTGACAACTCGAGGGCGGTACCAACAATGCGTTGGACACTGTCATCAAGAATATTTCGAGAAATGTATATGATGTTAAGATTGAGATATGCAATCAACAAGTTGACGAAACTTTCCACCTCTTCACTATTTTCCTCAGATGCCTCAGCATCATTGCATATCTGGGTTATAAACCTATTTCCAATATTGTTTGGATCAAAAAACATGGATGCAATGAGTGGTTTAAAAGTGCTGAGCAATTTTGGTGAAGTTTCTATTATTTCCGTAAGTACTTGGAACGACTTACTAAGTTTATCTAAGTTCGGTATGATGTCTACAACATTGAACTGTTGGAGCAAAAACTCAATTAATGGTGTAACTTCTTCATCCAGATAAACTTGGTCTGAATTGTGCTCTGCTACCGAAATGTAAATCACCCATGAGTTTATGCAATTGAGCAAGAGTAACACTATGGCAGACGGAGTAGTATCACCATTAACAACTGAAAAGATATTATTTAAAAGTGGGAACGTGCCATGAATCAGTTTATGTATATCGGGATGATGGTCAGATTTCGATGTGTCTTCTGCCAAAATTGTGTAGAAAGTAATCAAAATGACAAGTTGGACTTCATTGACGTCTTGAAGTGATGTGTTTCCTAGTAGTTGTGGGATTAATGCCGTGATATCGAATTTCTTGTAAAACTTGATTGATAGAAGAACAATATTACTTAAGTTCTTTTTGATGATAAACATGTTCGCTTGAAGGTCCTGGCTCAATTCCATCGTGATTTGTAGTAAATCATTCGCTATCGAGACCAATTGATCGTTAGGCATATCGCTCAATAATTGCGTATGTGTGTTGATGAAAACCGTAATTGTCAAGGCTCCAAAGTACTTGCAAGACTTCAATGGATGGTTCAAAAGCTGTATTCCCAAATTGTATCCCTCATCAGACCTTTGCAATGGTTGTAAATATTCCTGGATTTGTCTTATTCTGGCAGTATCATTGCTTGAGTACAAAGTCTCGATACTCTAAATGTTAGTAACGCAATTCAACAATAGGACCTGGGCGATAGTTTCTCGGTGATTCTGAGACTTCTCTGACGTTAGGTTGATATTTTGCTTCACTTTATATTGGTGAGCCATTTCAGCATTAACCAAAAGAATCGATAAACCCAGAAATCATCACGACCTAAACTGACACTGGTCCAGCAAAACAGCCAACTGAAAACAATTGCACGTTCTAAACACCTGCTGTTTTGGTATCATGTAATAAAATCAGCATGTTGTGCTATCTTGGTCCATGCTACATAGTAGGGTTCATTTGGCTGGGTCAAGTCCTAGTTATAGTAGCTGAAAATCGCCATTTCAATAGACAAACTTGTAGGTCAAAATGAAACCCTTATTATCTGCGTCTGAGTAAATACATACCTCCGTTACTGACTGGAGATCCCAGGTGGTCGACATGGTTTTGCGGGCTCAAATTGTAAAGAGAGTGTAGTGGATTTTTAGTCGCACATACTTAATTTGATAGCTGTACTGAATATCGAAAGATGCAAAAATGACAGTTACAATACAGAAATTTGCAGAAATAATGCGAGATGTAGGTTATTCTACTGCAATTGTGCTTTGTGATGATTTCAAACGGAAATTTTGAGTCTCATTTGAAACAGTTGTGCCTTCTCGATGGCACAAAATCACATATAACTGTCGCTGCGACATGGAAACTGGTGTAGCGAGGTGGATTCCAATGCTATCGTTGGCCATTGGATGTAATGGAAGCGTTAATTGGGACTTTTACCTACGATTTTGAGTATTTACCGCCCATTTTAAAATTTCGTTGTATGATAACTGGTACGCTGGAATTACACAACTCAGTCTACAGATTGGCGGTATGCTACATTTTAGCCCTGTGTGAGTCACAGGCTGAGCAATGACTCTGGAAACACATAGCAATGGCTACCGTTACCCTGGACAATACACAAAGTGTGGCACATGCTACGCTTATTCACTTCCACTTCCTGACACCGTTCCAAGCTCAACCAAAACGGATATGCCAAACGACCGCGAGCGGCTGAACCCAGTTTCATCGCTTGGGTTTACTAAAACAATAGAGATAATCAGGACGTCTGAAGGAATGGCACTGAAATACCGTGGAGAAACTGAGCCAATGCGTTTACCATGCCGCGGTGCGGCTGGTGCTATGGGTGGTGGCAATGTCGGCGGCGATGGTGCGAGACGGGGCACGGACGCCGCACTGCCGCAGTGCCATGTGGTGGTACGACCAATGTGGTGAAAAATAATTCCTGGCCACTAAGGTTTATGGCATTGTCAACTCTCTATACTCCAAAGATATAAAACCACAAGCAATATGCTGAGAATCTCGAGAGGATCGTGCTTAAACTGTACGTGTAGTCCAGGGTTATTATCAAGGACATCAAGAAGATCATCTTTAATGGCTAGACAAATTAATATTAAGAGAACCAACAGTGGTTCATTTGGAGGTAACAGCGTTAGAAACTCGGTCTACACCATCGACGCTTCGAGTTTGTGTGCTCCTGAAGCAAAGGAAGTCAACACTGTTGCTAGACTTGGTGAATTACGTAAGAAAATGGCAGAATACAACTGTGCTGTCTACATCATCCCTTCCGAAGACCAGCACCAGTCGGAATACACTGCCCCTATCGACCAAAAGAGAAGTTTCATCAGTGGATTTTCTGGTTCTGCTGGTGTTGCAATTGTTACCAGAGACGTCAGTTCCTTGAACGATGTACCTGATGGTTTAGCTGCTTTGTCTACTGATGGACGTTACTTCAACCAAGCTTCCAACGAGCTTGATTTCAACTGGCAATTATTGAAACAGGGTGATAAACAACAACCTACTTGGGAAGAGTGGGCTGTGAGACAAGCAATTCAACAGTCGTTGGATTGTGGTGACAAAGTCGCTATTGGTGTAGACCCAAAATTGATCACCTACAGCTTTTACCAAAAATTCTCGGCAACTTTGAAGAAAGAGTTGCAGAAACCAAACAACTTGAAAGCACAAGTGGAAATTTTGCCTGTGGGCACAAATTTAATTGATGAAATTTGGGAACAATTCGAATCTATTCCTCCAAAGGTCGAAGCTACAATCACCCTTTTGGACGAAAAATATCATGGTAGATCTATTAAGGACAAATTGGATGATGTTGCTAAGGCAGCATTTGTTGATGATGTTGAGGGTATTGTTGTTTCTGCGTTGGACGAAGTGGCATGGTTGTTGAACTTGCGTGGTCAAGATATCGAATATAACCCAGTTTTCTTTTCATTTGTGATATACACCAAATCCAAAACTATTGTTTTTGTCGACGATTCTAGATTATCTGCCGAAATTGCTGGCGCTTTGAAACAAAACAACATCGAAATCCAACCATACGACTCTTTCTATTCTACCCTTTCAACCATCTCAAAAGATTTCAGCTTGAACAACAAACAATTCATGGTACCAAACAATGCAAACTGGGAAATTGTACGTAACCTCAAGTGTTCTTTCACACAAGGGTTATCACCTGTGGAAGATTTGAAGAGTATTAAGAATAAAACAGAAATTGACGGTGCAAAGTCTGCTCACCTCAAAGACGGTAGAGCATTAATTAAATTCTTTGCCTGGTTAGAAGAAGAATTAATTGAAAAGACCGAATTGATTGATGAAATCACCGCAGACGACAAATTGACCGAGTTTAGAGCTCAAGAAGAAGACTTTGTTGGATTATCATTTGCTACCATTAGTGCTACTGGTGCGAATGGTGCTGTTATCCACTACAAACCAATGAAAGGTTCATGTTCCACTATTGACCCATCCAAGATTTACCTTAATGATTCCGGTTCTCAATTCTTGGATGGTACTACTGATACCACTCGTACTGTTCATTTTGGTACTCCAAGTGCAGAAGAAGTTCGTAACTACACTCTTGTATTGAAGGGAAACATTGCATTGGCTACAGCAAAATTCCCAGAAAATACTACTGGTAACTTGATTGATTCTATTGCTAGACAATTCTTATGGAAACATGGTTTAGATTATGGCCATGGTACTTCTCATGGTATTGGTGCATACTTGAATGTTCACGAAGGACCAATTGGTATTGGACCAAGACCAAGTGCTGCTGCAAACACCTTGAAGCCAGGACATTTACTTTCCAACGAACCAGGATTTTATAAAGATGGTGAGTACGGTATCCGTATAGAAAATGTCATGATCACAAAGGACTCTGGATTGAAATATAATGGAAGAAGCTTTTACGAATTTGAAACTATCACTAGAGTACCATATTGCAGAAAATTGATCGATGTCAACTTGTTAACTGAGGAAGAAATTAATTTGATAAATACTTACCATCAAACTATCTGGGATGAACTTAACGGTTCATTCGAGAAATCTAGTTACGTTTACAAATGGTTAAGAAGGGAAACCGCACCTTTAACCAAATAAACGTGGCCATGATGATGTATATAATGATTTTTCTTTAATATATATAGCTGGGCAGTTTGTAAGAATATGACGATATAAATGCTAATTAATGTAATCCTATTTACAGTTACTCTTCGAAGAGTAATTTGATCTCCTCGATTCTCCTCTGTCTTCTTTCTTCTTCTTCGGCACCTACGGCTTCTCCGATTTGTTTCTTTCGCTCTTGGATTTTCAACATCTTATTTTCTATGGTGTTTTCCATGATAAACCGAACTACTTTTACTGTTTCGTTTTGTCCGATACGATGGATCCGGTCAATTGCTTGATCCTCAATACTAGGAGACCACCAAGGATCCATCATGAATGCTTTAGATGCTGTTGTCAAATTTAACCCAACCCCACCAGCCTTAAGTGATAGCAATAATACGGTAATTCCACCTTTATTGACGTTTACATCATTGAACTTCTCAAGAAGTTTCTGACGCTCTTGCATGTGTAGTCTACCATCAAATTTGTAAGTTAAAAACTCTTTCCCTCCTTGTATCGATAATTCGTTCTCAATAATATCCAAGTACGATGAGAATTGTGAAAAGACTATTACTTTCTCACCAGGGTTATTATCTTTCAAGATCCGCAAATGATTTATCAAAGCTTGGATTTTTGATGACGTTTTATCTGGATCATAAAGGTATAATTGAAACGGATAATATTTATATGGATCTTCTGTAGAATTGCCAGTATGGAATCGTATTTCTTTGTTAGAAATCACCTTGGGACGTAACTTGAAGAGCTTATACTTCGAGATAGGAACACGGCAATTTGGACAGTGAGTAGGTTTGCCGAGTTGTGTCTGGAAATCGATATGTTCCAAAATACATGTTAGGCAATATGTATGAGCGCAAGGTGTAACAGCCATCTCACCAATGGATATTGGAGTTTGTGTACAAATAGAACACTCAGATGTATCAATCGAAATTTTGTGGTATAGACTATACATGACCTTGTTGGCTTCAGTGACGCTTTCAAACCCATCCATAGTTTCATTCTCTATCAACTTTTTCAATTCTTGTTTTGCTTCATCGTCTTCTTGTGTCTCATCTTCTAAATCACTTGCTGCAGCTGATGCAATCAAATCTACATGGCAACAAATTTGACGAAGTCTCAAAATATGGGTTAAAATTTGTGTATAGTTTTTCAATAATTGGCCCGACTTGATCCCATTCTTGAATGAAATATTGGCTTTGGCTTTGAACCAATCATAAAACTTTTGTTCTCGTTCACTGAACTTAATCTCTTCAATAACCACTTGTTTGGGGGGTAATTCCACTAAAGGTGTTCCATCTTTTTGCTTCATGTCTTTAGTCCTCCGTAAGAATATAGGCTCTAGAATGGATCTAATTACGTCTAGTGTTTGTGAAAACTGTTTTTGTTCAAAAGGTAACGTCACAAACGTTTTCCAATATGAGAAGTTACACCATGGGTCCAATTTTAAAAACTTGATCAATGAATATAAGTCATCTAACCTGTTAATGATGGGTGTACCAGTCAATACCCATTTTCGTTGCAGCTCAAGCTCGTAGATTGCTTTGGCCATCTTTGTATTCCGATTCCGAATATTATGACCCTCATCAAGTATTATTCTGAAGAAATCAACGGAATATAAACCAATTCTAGGAAATTTGCCGAATCTGTCTCTTTGCTTGTATAACCTGGAGTATTCACTCACGATTGTTCCATACGTAGTAAGCAACACTATCGGAATGTTTACTTCCTTATTGCACAATGTTGCGCTCAAGTCAGTTTCAGTCTGATCACCATAGTAAATCCGACAAAAGTGGTTTGAATTGTTGTTTGCATTATCAAATTCTTTCTTCCACTGGGAAAGTAAAGACATTGGAACTACGATCAATGTCGTTTTAGATGCATAGAACCTAGATTTATTTGCCGAAGTATCATAAGGAACGGTGTTTATCAATGCTAATGCAGAGATTGTTTTACCTAAACCCATTTCATCTGCAAGTACACCACCTTTCAATGTGGATTTAATCAACGGCTTTTCAATAGACATTTCTCCACTGTACATGTTTGCGTAAAAGTATGTCTCATTAGACAGAACATCTGATTCTGATGGAATTTGAATTTCTCGTGGTTCAGAAGGCCATTTGTAACACCTCCATAATGGGTTAATTATCCCTTCATCTGACTCTCTAATTGTTCTTTTGGACTGAGTTGAAAAATCATTACTGGATGTAAGAGATTCCAAAACATCAAACTCTTTCTCTCGCACCAACATCCAAGATAATCCATGCTTTTGGTACGATCGTAAGCTTAACTTGAAATTACCAATTGGTGGTTCTGTCGATTCGGGTAAGTTAGTTAACAACTTTGATTGATTGTTATCTTGATAGAATTGCTTTAATTGATCGAGGTTAATATCATCTAGAGGTTTGGCAGAATCAGTTCCATTGTCTTCATCATTGGAATCGGAATCAACTGTAATAGCTGATGTTTCGTTTATTGAAGATTCTAGTTTTCCCGATAATTCGGCAGTTGAATCGTTCAAATTCTCATTCTCTTGGTCAAGTGTGTCATTGTTATCTGTAGGTATAGATTGTTTGCTTTTCGTAGGTCGTATGCCTAGACGGTTAAAGAGCCGTGATAATGCCATTTGACGCAAACGTAATTTGGTTTCTTCTGATGTCTCTGTGGTAAATGCAAATGGAGTTTTAGGGTTTTGGGTTTTAAGAAGCCCTTGTGAAGATAGTATGGAAGAACCATGGTTCTCGTCATCATCGTCCTTGTTTATTGGAGCAAATGCTTCATCAGTCAAGAATATGTCAGTCTGAATAAAGAAGGAATCTCCGATGGATAATCTCCTCTTCGTTGACTCGAGAATTGATACTTTGAAACGAGCAATATTAAGGTCAATCAATGGTGAAAAAACACGAGTTAAATCCTCAGGAATTCTACCGATTTCTCGTCCCTGGTCATCGTTACTTTTTGGGACAGTGTATAATCGTATCACTGCTGATTCCTTTGATTTCTTTATTTGTTTCTTTGTGTTCTTGGGCAATAACCGTTTCAAGATCAAGGTCTCAGAATACTGTAATGGTTTCATTGTAGGTCTTGTAGCCCATGCTTGTACGTTTAGCGACCCGATAAACCTTTTCCATTGCTTTTTTTGCATATCTTGCTTGTTTAGCTGTGATTCATGATGCATTCGTTTATACATGTCTTGCAATTCTACTTGACTCAGACGTGGTTCGGTAGGTTGTGATGACAGTGCAAGTAAAGACTGGTTAAAATCGAGTGTTAAATTGGGAATGGTAATAGGAGGAGTTGGAGATGATGATGGAACGTCTTCTACGAGGTTTTCTGGAGGCACGCCAGGTGAGTTTGTTAAAGTCTCGTCACCATCTGGTGAAGTACTATGATGAGTACAATTGATCAGCATAAGCTTTTCATGTTCGTCAATCTTCCGCTTTTTCTCTACTGGAGGGACAACTCCTGTTCCCTCCAAATACGTTGCCATCGCGTCCTCATCTATTCCATCGAGGTATTCGCTAATGGCCAATTTTAGGTATTCTGGGTCATTTGAGTACTTTGAAAACAAATAGTCAATAGTCTGAGTCGCGACAGGGCCAACGACATTGACTATTTTGTCAGTAAACACGGTCTTTGTAGGAATCTGGTGACTTTGGGAATTAGCAATCACGTCATTTTTTGTCAGGGAAACGTCGTCGTCAACGACAAATAACGAGTTTTCTGCTTGTTTTTTCTTAAGAATAGTTCCTATATCGTTGAAAAACCGCTTCTTCGCCACCATTTCATCATATTTCTCGGTAAAAACGCTACTTGAAAAATGACTGCAAAATCAAGCATTTTTCGCTTCGTGAGAACTGCGATGATTTTGGCTGCAAAACTTTGTGTAGTCTGAAGCGGATGCACTAAAGGGGAACACTGCCGTAACAAAAGAAGTATGAGAATATATATGAAGTAGAAGTATAATTTTTCGGTTTTAAGGGCAATTTTGGTAATATATTGATGCAGTTGTGATCAATTTCAACAGCGAATTAGATAGAAATTGGTGGGAATGAGAGAAAATATGGTGGTCTTGAGACGGTCTTGAAATGATCTGAGATGGTAGAGATACGGAACCAAAGAGCAAGAACAGGCGAATAGAGAGATAAAATCCTTATTGCCTTGGTAGATAAAATCCTTATTGCCTTGGTGAGTAAAGTGATGTGCACAGAATGTACTATTTGCTGATATTGGTTGCACCAACAGTGAAGTGAATCAAATGGAGAGCATGCGTGCTTCAGTCACTTTGGTCAACCTAATCAATGCAGTTGTGCATCGCTGCGTTATGACTAATTTCAGTGAACGTAGAAACTGGTTTACTTCTGGTATAGGAAACCTTCAGACCTTGGCATGGAGATTAGGTGGGTCTCTAATACGGACCATACTCATGAAAAAGCGCTCCTAGCACTACAAGAGTCACTTTCACTACGACTACAACCGAGCTCGAAGCCTCGTAGCAACTAGAGAAAGTCTACGTCAATTGCTGAAATATCCCTGGCCGAGCTACTTTTGACTCATCACCAGTATCGCACCCATTACATATTTCAAGCTCAAACGGTGATTCATATATGTAACTGCCGAACAACACCTCACTGAGGTCATCCTTGGCACTTCTTCTCTTACTGGGCCCCTATTCCTTCAATTACCACATCGACATATTACAATTGCCTTATCTCGCATTATATCAATGTTTTTCGACTCTGGTTCCCATCAGATTATTTCAGAAACCGGTGATAACGCATCGGGTCCACATGCGGTGCATCGGGGAACACAATCTCCTCCAATAATTTCCCCGGTGGCCGTAGACGTCACATAATCTATGGGCCGGTGTTGAGCCTAGTTTTTTCCGTCGCAATCATGACAAATCGTCGACGGTAAAGGAAATTTGGCGGTATTTGTGGGGAAACATTAAGGCACTATCGTGCAAAATCCCCTCGTTGTCGTGTCACGAACCCTCGTCCTGGCCTACCATTAGCGACTGCCCGCAAAAACCATAGGGCTCACGACCGTTGTATTATGCCGACTACCTACATCGAGTCTCGGAAAGAACAATGGTGACTAAGCAGAACGGTTACTTTTCCACGATTGTGCGTCTCTGTATAGTACGCATTTTACCTATGCGGCACCTGTGGTTAAGTATATATTGACTCACCTGGAACATTTGACAAATGAAAAATCATTTTCTTTCATTTCAACACTCCATGACCCAAGCTAAAGATTTATCACACTTGTTATCTCTCGAGTCCAAGACTAGACAGAATTCTCCATTGAAAGGTGCATTCAAGTACTACAACCAGCCAGACATTACTTTCTTGGGTGGTGGTTTACCATTGTCAGACTACTTCCCAGTGAACAAAGTGACTGTTGATATTCCTGTTCCTAGTTTTTCCAACGGCATTGGTGCTGAGCTCACCGACGAAACTAAGACAACTGTTGAAGTATACAAGAAAAAGGCCGATAATGGACCAAACCAAATTGAGTTGGCCAGATCGTTGCAATACGGGTTCACTGAAGGTCAACCAGAACTTGTAGAGTTCCTCAGAGTACACACCGAAACCATCCACAAACCTAGATACGAAGACTGGGACTTGATTGCTTCGGTAGGAAACACCGAGTCATGGGAATCAACTTTAAGAACTTTCTGTACCAGAGGAGACTCGATTCTTGTAGAAGAGTTTTCTTTTTCTAGTGCTTTAGAAACTGCCTACGCCCAAGGGATCAACACGATCCCTGTTCCAATGGACGATTTTGGTATTATTCCTGACCAATTAGCCAGCATCTTAGATTCCTGGATTGGACCAAAACCCAAGTTGTTGTACTCCATCTGTACTGGGCAAAACCCAACTGGGTCTTGTCTTTCTGCCGAACGTAGACAAGAAATCTACAAAATTGCCCAAAAACACGATTTCATCATTGTTGAAGATGAACCATACTATTTCTTACAAATGGAATCCTACGTAGCTGACAAAGCCGCCAGATCGTCGCAAAAAGTCAACTCTCACGAAGATTTCCTCAAAGCTTTAGTTCCTTCCTTCCTTTCTCTCGATACCGAAGGCAGAGTTATACGGTTAGACTCGTTCTCTAAGGTGTTGGCCCCAGGTCTCAGACTCGGGTGGATTGTAGGACAAAAAGCCTTGTTGGAAAGATTCGTCAGATTGCATGAAGTTTCGATTCAATGTCCATCCGGTTTCACTCAATCGATTACCAACGGTTTATTGAGAAAATGGGACCAAGCAGGCTACATTGACTGGTTAATTGGATTGAGAGCAGAATACACCCACAAGAGAGATGTGGCCATCGATGCTGTTGCTGACTACTTCCCTAAACAAGTTGTCTCTTACGTTCCACCAGTCGCAGGTATGTTCTTTACTGTCAACATTGATGCTTCCAAACACCCTAAATTCAAAGAATTGGGCTCTGATCCATACAAAGTCGAAGAAGCTATTTACGAACAAGGTATCAAACAAGGATGTTTGATGATCCCAGGATCGTGGTTCAAGGCTTCTGGCCAATCGAACCCACCTCAAAAGGAAATCCCATCCAACCCGGCCACTAAAAACACCATCTTCTTCAGAGGTACTTATGCTGCTGTTCCATTAGACCAATTGGTCAAAGGGTTGGAAAAGTTTGGTAACGCCATCAAGATCGAATTTGGTTTATAGATACTTAGCATATAGAGCCATCAAATGCGCGTTCCATTAGTAGTATAATCTGTATAATCAACATAATCATTGTGCATTCTATTTGTAGCTGTAAGCCCGAACTACACTATTAGTTAGGTGCGAAAAATTGAAAATTTATAGTTGCAAAGGATATTTCCAGTACGGTGGTACAACAGTACAATGCATATACTTAAGCTACCGTGGCTTGGGCACAAAGGTATGTAATGATGATAAGAACACGGGGTGTGAATTTGGTGGAATTTGGTTATCAATTGGCCAAGCTATCATTGTTTTAATATTGTGGTTCGAATTCAACTAGACATGGTACTAACGTTCAGCGGAAAACAAGCAGGTGGAGTGCTATTCTGTCACTATCAACAATGATGGTACGCGGATAGCGTCTGGTGGATTGGACGGGAATGTCAAAATCTGGGATACGGCGACGATTTTGGGGTTTACAAAGCTTTCTACTGCACCAATGAAGAACTCCAAATCAGACTCAGTAACAACGCCACAAGTCGATAGTTTACCTGACGAATCATTACGAAGACCGCTTTGTTCAATGAGCCGGCACAACGGGGTGGTGACCACGGTAAAGTTTTCACCTGATGGCCGGTTTTTGGCTTCTGGTTCAGACGATAAAATCTGTTTGATTTGGGAAAAGGACGAGGAACAAGCTAATCGGCCAAAACAGTTTGGAGTAGAAGAGGCAGATTTGGAGCACTGGACAGTACGAAAAAGATTGGTTGCTCATGATAACGATATTCAAGACATAGGGTGGTCTCCCGATGGATCATTGTTGGTTACTGTAGGGTTGGATCGGTCAATTATCATATGGAACGGGATGACGTTCGAACGGATTAAACGGTATGATATTCATCAGTCAATGGTTAAGGGAATAGTGTTTGATCCTGCCAATAAATTCTTTGCTACAGCTTCTGATGACAGAACAGTTCGTATCTTTAGATATTACAAGAAGCTTAATGATCTTAACAACTACGAATTTCAAATGGAACACATTGTTATGGACCCATTCAAGAAATCCCCATTAACGTCGTATTTCAGAAGAATGAGTTGGTCGCCTGATGGGCAGCATATTGCTGTGCCCAATGCTACAAATGGGCCAGTTCCTTCCATTGCAATAATTAGTAGAGGAAACTGGGCTACCGATATTTCGTTGATTGGACACGAGGCTCCGTGTGAAGTGTGTTCATTTTCACCACGTTTGTTCGATACGGGAAGTAAAGACAAAGACCACCAATTTTCCACCGTGCTTGCTACTGCTGGTCAGGATCGTACATTAGTGGTGTGGAGTACAGCCACCTCGAGACCGTTGATGGTTGCTGAAGAGATTGTATCCAATTCGATTACCGATATGTGCTGGTCACCAGATGGAAGAACCATATACTTTTGTTGTCTTGATGGGTCTATTACCTGTATTCATTTTGAAGAAAACGAATTAGGGAAAGTAGTGAGTGAGGATACCATTGTGGAGCAATTACATCGTTATGGTGCTGATCGTGAAACCACAGTTTTCCCTGAAAGCACCGAACAGCTTGAACTAGAAGATATAGCTGAAAAAATGCTCTTGCCCAAAGCAGGACAGCCAACTCCTCAGCTCGTCAAAAGTAAAGAAACCATGAATCCAGTTACTAGTGTGGTAGAAAAACCACAACCAAGTGCTCCCGTTGAAACAAAGCAACAATCAACTGCAACGAAATCCAAATTGAAAACATTATCACAAAATATCACAATTACCAAGGGTGGTAAAAAGAGAGTAGCACCTCTATTAGTGTCATCTTCTTCAAACAATGCCAAACAAACATTCACATCAACATCATCGCAATCTAAATTGACGTCCAGAAAACTACGAAATTCCAGGATATCCCAACCTTCTTACTATTTGCCTCGACTTGGAGTACAAACAGCAGTTCATGGTTTCAAGCAAAAATCGGCAGATGGACATTTACCAAATGCTAACGGGTTAGATGACCAAGATAATGACAATGAAGATATGGGATTTGAGGATACTACGACGAATCAGAACGTTTCTGAAGCCACCTTGAGAAGACAACGTAACAAGTCGAAAAGATTACTTATGGAACTGAAATATCCCAACAGTTTCAAATTTGTCACCAATTTGCCCATTTCCATGTTCAATAACCAGCAAATCCTCAACCATGAAGTGAACACGATATTAAACAGCTTGACGAACCAACCACAGGAAATTCAAACTGATATTTCAAACAATGCATCTATAGATTGCGACGAGGAAACGACATTTTCCGTGGTGGTAGCAAGCGTGAACCATGTAAAAGATAATGTTCCCGTTCGCACTACAATGGAAATCCGGAATGGACAACCATGGAGTCAATATGAAGAAGAATATGACCACAATGACAAAATCGATTTTAATGATCCTACGAAGTTTATTGTGACAACCTCGCAAGACAAGCTGGATCGAAAATATACCCTTTATTTTCCATCAAGAATGCAGCATGTATTGCCATTAGTCGATGGGGATCAGTTGAAATACATTGTGTTGATTTCGGTGGAAGGTACGATGTATATACTTTCTGCTGAATCTGGAAACTACATTTGCCCAAATATGGAGTTGGGAGAGAATGTCGTGTGTTCTCGGTATAACGATGGGATTTTAATGGTATTGACCAGTTCTGGGTTGATATATAGCTGGAAAATGGCACCAAATCAAAAACATATTAAGGCTATACTTAAAAAAGTGTCAATTGCTGCAGTTTTGAACAACATCGATATTCCTGTTCCTAGCAAAGATTCCAAACAAGGCATTTCGGTATCGTTGGCCAATGTCAAGTACTTTGAAATAAACCCCCATAATGGATCCCCATTAGTGATCTTAGACGGAAGCAACGATTTGTACGAATACTCAGTGGATTTGCATACCTGGACAAAAGTTCTAGATTCGTGGTACTACTTGTCATTAGAGGACGATCATAAACAAGAAGGACAGTTCTCGGACTTGTTCACCACTACGTTCGCTGACTTTAAACAAGACATCAAGAGGAAAAAACTCAACAAGTATGTTTTTGACAACGACGACTGCCAGGAGTTGAAGAAAGTCATGCGAGCGAGATTCAACGAGTTGAATTCAACTTGTTGAAACGAAAAAAATAAATACGACAATCTGGTTGAATCAAACCTGATGAAAAGAACAATGGCAAGTTTATCTAGCATTTTAGTAGTAATGGACATTACAAGACGGGTCGTACACCTTTACCGGACATTTGTGTAGAATTTATCTATGTACTAATTAATTCACCTCTTGAATTTTTGGTTCTGATGATGTTTTTGGCTTTTCTGGCAATTTAGGTTTTGGCGAAACCACATACGAAACCAAGAATGCAATGTTGGCCAACACCTTGTTTACGGAAAACATCCAAATCGTCAATCCCACTCCCCCTAAGGGAACAAATGGCAATGCCAATACCCATTCCATTGGTTTTGGTAACACTCCTGGTGGGAAGTAGAACAAAATCGACTTTCTGTAGAAAATCCGGAAAAACCACAACGGCATCGTCGCCACCACAAACAAGACTTTGTTGACCACCGAGTTGACGAACGACTTATCGGCACTAATTTGCGATTCAACTTCCTTGATTTCACCAACCAACTTATCGGCTCGACGGTTCAATTTGGTCCATTTTGCGTACTGGTCCTGCGCAGATATAGCTCTCTTTTGCTTTTTGACGTCGATCAACTCGAGTTTCTTCTGGTTCCACAATTCAAACGACTTGCTGAATCCAAACTTGGACCCAGCTCCGAGATAGGCAGCCCACCCAAGGTCATAAAACCGCTGTTTTCCAAGGAAATCAATCGCCTGCTTCAAAGAAAGAACTATGAAAATCACCACGATCAACGTGTATGGCTCTAAATCTAACCACGCCATAGTAAATAGTGACAATTGGAATGACTTGCTGATGAGGATTTATCTAACGACAAATTGTTAGTGAGGTGCGAACCCACCACATCACGAGAAAAAAATTTAAATTGTCAAGAATAATTTGCTTGTATTTGTCCACAACCGCTATTTTCGTCGCAAAAAACCAGGATCCGACTTCATATTGTTTGTGTTGTCGTTGTTTAGTACCATTTCGGTGTTTTTAAATTTGAATTTGTCCAACTCTTCACCTACTTTTCACCATGCCTAGCGATCCTGAAGAAGACTATATTCCGTGGATTCAGCAATTTGTCGAGTCGTTTGGCCATGATTACTTTGTCCCCGTAGCCCAGGAGTTTATCGAAGACGACTTTAATTTGACGGGTTTGTCGCTGCAAGTCCCTTACTATCGAGAAGCATTATACACCATCTTGGATTATCAGGTGGAAACGGCCGACGATGACGAGCCCAAATCGTCCAAAACCGGCTCGGCCAGCCGAAATTCCGGCTCATCTAATAGCTCCAAGAAAGAATTGCCCAATAAGGCGTTGTTGAGTCGATCGGCAGAGTTATTGTATGGGCTTATCCATGCGAGATACATTGTTTCCAAACCGGGATTGACAGCAATGGCGTCGAAATTCGAGAGAAACGAGTTTGGCGCATGTCCACGGTACTACTGTGATGGGATGCATTTGATTCCCGTGGGGTCTACCGACATACCTGGACAAGAAACCGTAAGATTGTACTGTCCATGTTGTAATGATATTTATATTCCATCGAGTTCGAGGTATTTGAATATTGACGGAGCGTTCTTCGGGACCACGTTCCCGGGGTTATTGGTGAAGATGTTCCCCGAGATTGAAAACCAATGTAGAATAAGAATTGAAAAGTTTGATCAGGACGAGTTCGGTCTAAAATTATTTGGATTTAAAATTAACGAATTGAGTCAGAGTGGTCCAAGAATGAAATGGTTGAGACTACATCCCAAGACAGAAGAGCAGAAACGAGAATATGCTCTTTGTGAGTTGAGTGTACCCGTAAATGACGGAGGGTCTGACTTGGAGTCGGGGTCAGAAATGGAAGACTTGGAAGGCGAGGACGATGATAAAACAATGGCAAGTGAAGACGAATAATTCCATTGTTTCCAATGTAATTATGTAAAAACGAAGCATTGGATACAACACCAAAATTTGACATTTTTCAATAATGACAATGTACCGGGGTGTGGTACAAACTCGATCAAATATCGTTGTGGGTTGTGTTAGAAACTAGGTTGTGTATAAATCAGGGAGATTGTGGCCCTTGTTCCGTTCTTACTGCCCGGGTGTCTACGTCGAGGCTTCTAGTCGTGGACTAGTGCGTCATAAATTTCATTTTCAATGTAATATATACTCATGTTTAACGATTTGTAATAGAAGTAAAGTGATGAGTGCACCATTCATAAGTCATAATGTCGCTGGAATCAGCAATGTATCGTGGTCACCACAATGTAATATATATAAGATAATGTCTGACGTACATGTCGTCAACACTGGAAGGTGGCTCGTCCAAATCGCCTCAGTGGGTCAAATGTACCGGCTTACCTGGTTCCCAGTCTCTAATGGCATTTTCAATGTTTATCCAGTACTTTAGTCTAATGGCTTCCATGATCAATGTGTTCCATTGCTGGATTGGCCATTCGTCCTGAAGGATATCTTGCACCTTTTGTTCGCATTGCACGATCCTGGCATCGTTCTCGGTAGAAATCTCCTCCAAATCCTCTTCCAGAGTCGCCATTTCCAACGATTCGTGGGCCTCCAACACCGTCATCAACATGTTCTTATAGTCCAGACTAACTTCCGGTGACGCCGATTGGAACTTGGCAATCAATTCCTTTGAAACTTCGTCCTGAGTGATGTCAATGTGGTCTGGGTGATAAAGTTGGATCAAGTGACTGAGTCTAACATACGGGTTCTTCAAACTACCATAAGCACGATTGATGAGGGTGCTCAATTCGGCCGTGTCGGCCCCGGAAACTTTATCACCAAATCCAGATGCCCCAATTAACTTATCCGGGTGACTTTCAGATTGGAGGCCCTTGTATTCACGTCGTAATGCTCTGTCGTTAATAAGAAACGAATCATGAGGAGGTCCACCATGGGGAAAGTTTTGTGGGAAAAGCCGGAAATACGACCCCGTTTCTCCGAGGTGTCGTCTAGATATGCTCAAAGCCCGCAGCCACAACACTGCACCTTGTCTTTTAATCATTGCAAAACTCAGTTGAATAAACCTTGTATTACCATGCACTAGATTTTCGAAATCGCTAATCGGGACTCGTCCTTTATATAAGTCGCAGGTTCTATCGTCCTGCAGACATTACACGCAGGGTATCATCGCCATTGATTGCCTGTACACAGTCATGCCCTACGATTCATCATAGCTAAAGTTGCCTCTAATTGTAAGGGCAATAGGTTGCAAGAGGGTTGGAGCTGGTGCTTGTAGAGCAAACAACGATCCAATGTTCAAAAAACGGGTAGTGAAGACGGGAAGTGAAGCGAAAAGGAAGCTAGAGCATGACGTGAACTCGGACTCCGACGCCGAACTTGTACATACTGATCTGAGCTTGAAGAAAACAAAGTATCGACGCCACCACGTATCGAATGAGGGAAAGAATGCTGCTGTAGTTGCAGCAGCACAAGAAGTTGGAAGTGATACCACCGACAAACCCGGGCCTGAGCCTGAAACGGTAGTGAAACATAACCTGGTGGGGCCCAAACCTGTGCCCAAAAGTATACGAACCACGACAATAACCGATTTTCAACCGGACGTTTGCAAAGATTTCTTGAAAAACGGGTACTGTGGGTATGGAGATACGTGTAAGTTCTTGCATATACGAGAGGAGCTGAAGCAGAAGAAACCTATAGAGAAAGACTGGGAGGTGGGGCGTAACAAGTCGCAAACTGTAGCCATTGGTCGCAAATGTGTCATTTGCGAAGAAGAGTACACTTCACCAGTGAAAACCGAGTGCGGCCATGTCTACTGCAAAAAGTGTTTTTTGACACGATACAAAACCAATCCAGAATGCGCTATTTGTGGTAAACAAACCAATGGTATCATGAAGCCACTTTCCCGTACCCAGCTAGCGACTCTCATTTCGCCGACATAAAAATGTCAGTAGCATGACAAGGAATCAGATGATTTCGCCGGAAAAATGTATTTTAGTTCGCATCATGCCATTGCGGCCCCTAATCAATAGTCACTAGTTGATCATTTGGAATAAGCACAATTATATACATCGTGAAAAAATTAATGGCACGAAAATATGTCCAACTGGCCGTTCCAGCACAGTAAACGGGCATATAGCTGGAACACTAGCACGACGAAGTGCCGGAGACTAGAGTCAATTACTGCAATTGGTCCCTATCTCAATTGTATGTCGATAAAATATATAGTCCAATACTACATAGATCAACCAAACAGCCACAAATCAACTGTGTAAAACATCAACAAAGTGGACGCAACCAATTAAGTCACCATACATTCCCCGATATTCAGTATCCAATAATAAATTATGCAACAGTACAGTACGCAACGGTTGTAGATGATTACTGTGTAGATCACCGAGGCAGTTGTAGAAACATACTTTACATCATCTTTTGCTAAGAATGGAGGTCCAGGAACAGTTGGAGGCTTTGCCAGGGTTTGATATACTACAGTCACTATGGGATGAGTACGCTGGGTCTCATTTACAGACTAAGGATCCCTATGAAGATGAAAACGGCAATCGATTAAAGCTCCCATCAGACATTTGCACCAAATCGGAACAAAAGCTATTCAGATCGATTCAGAAGAAAGCGTGGGTCCACGATAAGTGTTTTCTTGGGAGCTGTGGAATTGGAATGGATTGTGGGTTGGGGTTGGTCCCGTTAGTTGTGTTGTTTTTCCCCGTTGTGGGGCCATTGTTGATGTACGTTGTTCATCAACGGCTTATCCAGATTGCAGCCGATGAAATGAAACTTCCGCCCAAGTTGTATGCTAAATTGAACGCCAACATTGGTTTTGATTTGTTGATCACATTTCCTCCGGTTTTCGGGTGTTTCTTTGGTTGGATGAATCAATGCAGCACGAGAAACGCAGCATTGATATACGATTATATGGTGTTTGCGGCCCAGACTCGTAAACTGCACCCTAGTTATGGTGGAAGGGGAGCTATAGCCCATGATGCCCATTTCGGCACCGTAGTCAATCAGCCTCAACCACAACAACAACCACAAAACTCTAGATCTATAGAACTTGATACGAGACCACGCAAGCAAAAGACGTTTGGGTCAAAACCATCGCAGAATACCATTGTTGTCGGCTCAGAGCAACAGATGGGATTTGTCTAGAGCCACGGGCTAGACTTCGACGTATCTGTATAGGCACTGCTCACTGGCTAGTCACTACTTTATACGAGGTTCTAGTCAACACTAATGGCACCAAAAGTTAACATTGACCCACACGACGTGTACGTAATTTCATCAGTCTCTCTTGCTTCCTACTACCTACGCAGACACTTATTACCAATTACTACTCAATTCTATGAACAACCCTGGCAAGCCATTTTCGTCACACGGCAAGCTTGCCGCATACCACCAAAAAATACCACAACCACACTAAGACCATTCGAGGTAAGCGTAGCACCAGTTGGCACCACCAATTGGCCGCAACCCGAGCTCGAATTCCTCGATTTGATTTATGCTAAATTACCACATGGGGAATGTGACACAAAGTGAAATATTCTATTATATAGTTAGCCAAATGAAACCATAATTTCGAAATGCCAATTCTTCTACAAAGCAATGTTTGAAAGACCTGAAGGAATAGAAAACTGTCGAATCTGGGTAGACGGGTGTTTTGATTTCACCCATCACGGTATGTGGACGATTTTTCTCCCGGTTCAACTAGGCTTGTTCTAGTTGATAGCAATCCTACCATAAACCGATAGTTCAGTACTAACAATTAGGCCATGCTGGTGCTATGATGCAAGCCAGACAACTTGGTAAAGAGCTTTACGTGGGAGTTCATTCCGATGAAGAGATTCTTGTCAATAAAGGACCCACGGTGATGAGATTGGATGAAAGATTAACAGCCGTAGATGCGTGCAAATGGAGCACCAAATCAGTACCTGATGCTCCGTACGTGACTGATCCAAAATTCATGGAAAAATACGGATGCAAATATGTTGTCCATGGTGACGACATTACCACTGATGCCAACGGGAACGACTGTTACCAGGAATGCAAAGACTTGGGGATATTTGTTGTCGTGAAAAGAACACCCAATATTTCAACTACAGACTTGGTGGGGAGAATGTTGTTGATGGGCAAAAGCCATCATTTCAAGCCAATTTCTGGTGATCACAAAAACCACCCTCTTTTAAGTGACGACAACATACAGAGATTTAAGAGCTACGCTACAGACGAAACCGGGTTGAAACCAGGGTCGGGAGTTTATTTGAATAACGACGATTCTGTTTTCGAGTTGGTTACACCATCTGAGCACACAGCAAATAAGCTCAAGCGTATACTTTACGTTGACGGGGGATTTGATTTGTTCCATCCTGGCCACATTGAAGCCCTCAAGGTTGTATATGAAGAAGCGCAAAAGACTGGATGTAGTGTCCTTCTTGGAATCCATGACGACGCTACCATTAACAAGTACAAGGGCTTAAACTACCCAATTATGAACTTGTTTGAGAGAGCGTTGTGTACGTTACAGTGTCGCTACGTTGACGGGATTGTCTTGGGGGCACCATACTGTCCTACGCAAGATTTCTTGAACAAATTACCTGGTGCCGTGGTTGGTGTGTATCATGGACCAACACCGCTTGACTCCGAAGACCCTTACAAAGAGGTCGGAGGGTTATTGAAACAGATTGGTGACCACAAGTACGACGAGATGAACACAGAGTTCATTGTTAATCGAGTATTGAGTAACAAGCTGGCCTATGAAGAGAGACAAAGAAAAAAAGGATGGAAGTCTGAGCACGAATTGAGACTTCTACAACAGGAACAGAAAAGAAAATGAGCGTAAATAGGGCCGTCATCTGGGCAACACTTAAAACAGACCCGCCTCTCACTTTATAGAACTGTTTAATCTGTTTACCTTCTATACACACAATTTCTGTTTGGTATGCGATTCGTATTTTATGTTCGCTCATGCAACCTGCCGACACTGCAACTATGTTTACAGAATTGCGATTAGCTCGGTCCCTTTTGTTTTGTCCCTGTTTATTTAGTACCAAATTCATTTATTGTTTTATGTACTAGTTTAAATCCATTTGTTATTCTAATTTGTATGGCACTTGCTGGTGCGCAACTTGTTTTTCGCTACATTTATGTCGCTTCTAATCGTTACTCGTTTATTCATTAATTACGTAAATCATTTATAAAAGTTTATCCTCACAACTTCTTTCTAATGTGTTTAATTTTTCTTCATTCATTTCGTGATTGGAGTTTCTTCTTCCCAGTTTGTTGAACATGTTGATGTCTTCATAATCAAGTTCGTCACCTGGTTTACCCCAATTGTGGTTACCAGCACCCTCCTTCTTCACCTTGGTGGGGTCCTGGTTAGGATGGCCGTTACGAGTGAACCATTTTGGTTCACTGGCTTTTTCATGAACAGTCCATTTGTTTGTTCTTGTCATAATCGATGTAGGTTCGTAAAGTAGTTAATTTGTCTTGTAAAGAGTAATTGAAATTGTTGGTTGGGTAAGGTGGAATCTCGCCTATTTATATAGGGGGTCATTGTCGTTACGTCATTTTCCCCAGATTTCGGTCATGTATCGTACCACGGCTCGACGTAAAATTAGTCATTCCTCGTACGACACAGGTGGTGCGACACCGCCATTTCGTTCACCCTGACCACCCGCCTCAAACACCACCACAACGCCATCCCCACCCCAAATTTCACCTCCGTTGTTGCTGTTTCATACCAACATTCTCATAGTAGCCAACAGCCACACTACATTCTTTTGTTGTCCTCCTTGCCACGACCACAATAGTAACAATAGTGTCGCCGACTCTGCCGTGTTTCCAAGGGCCCGCGCCGTTGTCCTTGCCCCCTACTGCCTCAATTTTCGGGTGAAATATGAACAAGATCTCCGTGGTATTCTAGAACCGTGTGGAAATATCTGACACGACTAGCAAACCACCCATCGTTCAGTAAGTTTACTGTACGAACATGCCACCTTCGATTCGATGTCAATCTCTGTTGCGTTCACCAATGCACCAGTTCCATAGTTTCTCTGCCAAGCTTTGTAGCAGTATCATCAGCCATACCGCCAATACTACGCTCCGTGGTGGGCTTCTTGGTAGCCACGTTTATTGCATCTAGTGTGGTGTGGTTCTTGTTTACGTCATTATGTAATCTTGATTCAAATAATAATACTGAACAGAAATGCCGGCAGTGTTTGAGTCACCGGATGAACTGCTTGGCTCAGCTCATTGCCAGCCATGGTTTCCGTTGACGTACCGCGGCCTACTTTGCACATCGTCACGCCGAAACACTTCAACACTTGATTTGAATGGTAGCACCGCAAGCGTGGCTAACTATTACGCTTCATGGTAGCTCCGTAATAATATACCATTTCACAGAGTAATACCCGTCTAGCCAGCGATACCGTGTTGCCGTTGAATTGTATCGCCCGATTCTAGCTGTGGGCCATTTCTGCGTCCAATTCCAACTGGTAACCGTTCTGTTTCATTGGCACTACAGTACTACCGATACACCACGGGTCTCACGACCCTTGGCACCACTGTCACACGATGCCTACTTTCAACTCCAAACCTCACAGAATCCTTTATTCATCAGCACTAAACCTACCAAGCTAAATGTTTACATTGTAACGTTCGCTGCTTCGATTTCTCTTTCTCGAGCTTCTCGTGTTCGTCGTCTTTTGTGTTTCTCTGGGGGTTACACAAATAAACACGTGCAGGATTGGGGGGCTGCATTTTTTTTGCAGCCAGTTTACAAACGTACATTTAACAAAGAAGTATCTTCATCTTTTACAGCCAACATGAAATTCTGTTACAGTTTAATCTCCCTTGTGTTTGCAAGTCTTGTTACCTCAACTTCTGCTCCTGTGGTGTCCAACAACCCCAACATCATTGCCGTCGCCGATTTTCCTGCTGGCGGCTCGCCTGATGTTAAAGGAGCGGTTGTTTTCACTGCAGTCAAAGGGTTGGTCAATATTCACGTTGATATTTCAGGAATGCCTTCTTCAGGTGGTCCATTTGTCTACCATATTCACGAGAATCCCGTTCCTGATTCCAAAGATTGCGACGGTACTGGATTGCACTTGAACCCATACAACGCTTCACCTATTTGTGACGATCAGTTGGACAACTCCTACTGTCAAGTCGGCGATTTATCAGGTAAACATGGAACTTTCAACTCAACTTGTTTCGAAACCACCTATGTTGATCCATACTTGTCTTTAGACTACAACTCGGTGGCATCCATTATTGGTAAATCGGTGGTTTTCCATTTTGCAAACTTGACAAAAATTGCTTGCAGTAACATTAAAGTCGCTTCAAGAACGAGAACAAATGATTTGTTGCAGGATTATAAAGAAAACAATCCTGAGCAATACACCAAACTTTATGATTTATTGAATTCTTCTGATACTACTGATCATGAAGTTGAGGAAATCGACGAAACCTTCAACACATCCATCCCCTCTATCCCAGTAAGCCGCTCTCCTAGCTTGAACAACACAAACTTGTCCAGCTTTTCAAATTTGTCCAACTTTAGCGGACAAGTTGGAGATTCTCCGGATTGTGAAGAAAATCTGGCATCTGGTTTATCTCTGCCTGTTTTTACATTTATTGTCAGTATCTTGGGAATCATGTATTTGCTCTTCTAATGTGATTCATTAAATTACGTGATTACTGATATAGCTTTATAAAAATTCGTTCAACTTGTTCACTGTAGAACTGGTACACGTTCAACTAATCTATCAAAATCGTTGCTTCTTGAACTTTATCTAATCCAAAAAGTCTAATGCAGTCGATATATATCCTTTTTTGATGGCTCGATGCTTCAGCAAATGAGCATTCAACCATTTTATATTGGACACAATCAAACATTGAAATTGGTATTTCTTTATCAATAGTTCCATTTTCAAACCATTCAACAATCTGCCACAATGGTATTACTCCTGGAATTACTCCTGGTAAATCCAATTCCTCATTCATCCCTGGAATCGACTTGGTAAGCTGTGCCAAATTAGCCAGGACTTTGAAAGTAGGAGAATCAACCCCATAAATTTGTTCTGCAATGTTTCGCAATGGCTTTCCGTTGAATGGACTATCTTCGTATGACACAGGGTGTCCATTATTTTCCATTTCCAATTCTTGATACAAGTCTTCGAAACTCTTGTCACTTTGTTCACCCTCGTTTTCGTCTTCGTCAATGACAAAAAATCTCCCGTTGGCAATATACGGTTTGACAATATCTAACGGAAAATATACTTCGTTACATAAATCAAGGATCTCCCCGCCAAACTTTGCCTTATACTTCATTTTCTGACAATCTTCAATATAATACCCCAAGTAATAGTAGCCCAAATTCAATTCGTTACACATTAAAATCTCCCGAATTCCACTCACAGTACCTAGAGATAAATGGGCATAATCAGGATCCCAAATGAAGTAAAGCGATGAAACACCACTTGGTAAAAAATCCATTATCGAAACGGCAATTAACTTATCTTTCAAGTACCAACACTCGTGCACAGGACCAATACGTCTATTTTTGAGAGTCTGAGGACCTTTTTCCTGAGACCAATTTGCAATCCAATGGTTCAAATCACTCCATTGGTGACGATTTCCATCCACTTCGGAACTTGGAAATGGAGTATCACAAAGAAATCGCTTGAATGCAGATTCGGTTACGTCTTCCTCTTTATCGTTGTGCACCGCCATCTGGTACTTTTTGTACAATTGGAACTTTTCCCGTGAGAATACTGATGGCTCATATCTAGTGTAAAATGATTTAGATTTCCGTTGTGCTTGCAATATTTGGTATAGATCAAAGGTCTTGTTATCGTGTTTTGTGGGCTCATAAATCTCCTTAACAAACCGATTGACAATTTTCCTTTGTTTCTTGTCTAGTTTGAAGTTCTTTAGTTGGGTTCTTATAGTATATAATCGACAGCAAGACCGCAAGATGTCGTTCTTGTACATGAATGTACCTGACCGTCTAAATCCCTGGTTTATGAATTCGTCATACTGTCTGCACGTCATTTGTTCCACCGACGACCCAATTGTTACTGACCCGTTCTTAATTCCTCGGTCGACCATGCTTTCTAGCGCATAATGGTCCTTTTTGTTACCGTGACAGTATCCACAGTCTCTATCTTTAATATAAAATGGTCTACTAAGAACCAAAACACTATCAGCGGACATAATTGTCGTCAATTTCTGGCTTGTCTACTTGAATATGGTAGTAAATTGTGACTAAACACTTGTGAACGCGACTATTTTGTGGTGTTTGGAATGGTGCCTTTAAACTCTGAGTGGTGATGACGTGAATATTTCGCTGCGCACAAGATTTACCACCGTACAAAAATTACTACATAGACTTGGGTAAGTCGAGCTGACAAGTTAGAAATCCAACTTGCGATTGCAGTCTATTTAAGGAATGTTCGGCTACTTGATTGCTTGTTTTTATACAAAACTCTGGGCTTTCTAAAGTCGTGAAATCAGTACACAATCCCGGCAATAGCACGATGTGGCTCACGGTGCGTGCTAGCTAGGGCGAGGGAAAATAGTGATCTTTCGTTCTATGGATGGTAGCGCTGAATTCATCTATTTTGTACTGAAATGTGAGACCTTACTAAACCGTGATTAAGTTTTACTTCATTCACAAATTACGCTTAGCTATCATATAACCGGGTTATCATGAGCGCTAATGTAAAAACCAGTCCTATTAAAAAGGAAAAGCTGGAAAAACTAGGAGATTCCCCCGTCAAAAAGGAGAATCAGGATGGGAAGTTAATGAATATTGGTTCGGAAACCGGGGGAGATGATGGCGGACATTCTCTTTTGAGTGATCCGGAAGATTATCTTGAGGATAACGAAACGTTAGATATGAATCTTGAAAACGGGCAGAGAAAAGTGTGGTTAGTTAAGTTGCCCCGGTATTTGGCTAGTCAGTGGAAGAACACTGGTGGCCTTTCAGGGAAACAATTGGGGACTGTCAAGATCAGAAAAAACACCAATGGCGGGAAATTACAAGTCAAATTA
>ERZ778017.1029-NODE-1029-length-31081-cov-5.423451_pt1 | contig 31081 bp, 31 predicted proteins | sample MGYA00375747_ERZ778017 | MGnify/ENA primary metagenome ERZ778017 (study PRJEB29350, sample SAMN05509838) | bioreactor metagenome | biome: bioreactor; material: wastewater | place: South Africa: University of Cape Town | collected 2014-03-17 ...
GCACGCCCTTCGGTCCCAGCTCGCGCGCCCACGTCTTCGTGAAGGCGATGACGCCGGCCTTGGTCGCCGCGTAGTTCGTCTGCCCGAAGTTGCCGTACAGGCCGACCACCGAAGAGGCGTTCAGGATCACGCCCGAGCCCTGGCGGATCATCGCGTCGGCCACCGCCTGCGTGCACAGGAACACGCCCTTGAGGTTCACGTCGATCACGCGATCGAACTGCTCCTCGCTCATCTTGACCAGGCGCGCATCCTGCGTGATGCCGGCGTTGTTCACCAGGCAGTCGATGCGGCCGAAGGCCGCGAGCGTCGCCGCCGCCATCGCCTCGACGCTCGCCCGGTCGGTGACGTCGACGCGCACGCCGATCGCGCGCGCGCCGGAATCGACGAGCGAGGACGCCGCTTCGTCCACGCGCGCCGCATCGAGATCGGCGACGACCACCGCCGCTCCCTCGGCGGCGAACCTGCGTGCCGTCGCCATGCCGATGCCGCCGGTGGCGCCGGTGATGATCGCGGTCTTGCCCTTCAGCTTCATATCAATCCTTCGGTTCGTCGCGGGTGTTCGCCGCGCGTGCATCGAAACCCGCGAAGCCGAGCACCTCGTCGGCCAGCGAATCGAAATCGGTGAGTCCGTGATCGCCGCCTTCGAGCACGATCGTGCGGGCGCCCGGGTAGCGCGCGAGCATCTCGCGCCAGTCGAGCACCTCGTCGCCTTTGGCGGCGACGAGCAGCCAGCGCGCCGGATCGCGCAGCTCGCCGGCGTGCAGCGCGCGCAGTTCGTCGAGATGGCGCGCCTCGAAACGGAAGGGCCGATCGTCGTGATAGCCGCGCAGCTCGCCGACGTAGGGCGCGAGGTCGCGCGCCGGATCGATCGCCGGATTCAGCAGCACGGCGCGCGCGCCGCTGCGCTCGGCCAGCCACGTCGCGTAGTAGCCGCCCAGCGAGCTGCCGACCAGCGTGTCGTCGGGACCGGGGGCGATCTCGCGCTCGACGAGCGCGACGGCCTCGGCCGGCGACGGCGGCAGCTGCGGGCAGACGAAGCGCTCGGCCAGGCCGAGCGCGCGCAGGCGTTCGTCGAGGATGCGCGCCTTGAAGGATTGCGGCGACGAGCGGAAACCGTGCAGGTAGACGAGCCGGCTCGCGGTTCGCGCCGCCGGCGGGCGCGGGCGCGGGACACTGTCCTCGTCGGCGAGCCGCTGCTCCTTTTCCCGCCCGGCCAGCGCATCGAGCAGCCGCTGGTGGATGCCGCCGAAGGAGCCGTTGCTCATCGCGAGCACGTAGTCGCCCGCGCACGCATCGGAGACGATCGCCCGGACGAGCGCCGCCAGGTCGCGCTCCACGCGCGCGCGCGCGCCCAGCGGCGTGAGCGCGCCAGCGACGTCCCAGTCGAGACCGGCGGCGTGGCAGTAGACGAGATCGGCCTGGCGCAGCGAGTCGGGCAGTTGCGCCGCCATCGTCCCCAGCTTCATCGTGTTCGAGCGCGGCTCGAGCACCGCGAGGATGCGCGCCTGCGGCCCCACGCGCTCGCGCAGGCCCGCCACCGTGGTGGCGATCGCCGTCGGGTGGTGGGCGAAATCGTCGATGACGGTGACGCCGGCTGCCGTTCCGCGCGTCTCGAGCCGGCGGCGCACGCCTTCGAACGCGGCCAGCGCATCGATCGCGGCGGCCGGCGCCACGCCGGCATGCCGCGCCGCGGCGATCGCGGCGAGCGCATTGGCGCGGTTGTGCGCGCCGGCCAGCGCGACGCGACAGCGGCCCAGCCGCTCGCCGCCGAAATGCACGTCGAAGCTGCTGGCCGAGCCGTCGTCCTCGATCGCGTCCAGATGCCAGCCCTCCGCCGACAGGAAGGACTCGCTTTCGCTCCATAGCCCGCGCGCGAGCACCCGCGCGAGCGCCGGCTCGGCCGCGTTGTGGATGATCCGTCCGCTGCGCGCGACCGTTCGTACGAGGTGGTGGAATTGCGTCTCGATCGCCGCCAGATCTGCGAAGATGTCGGCGTGATCGAACTCGAGGTTGTTCAGCAGCAGCGTGCGCGAGCGGTAGTGCACGAACTTCGAGCGCTTGTCGAAGAAGGCCGTGTCGTATTCGTCGGCTTCGATGACGAAGTGCTCGCGCTCGCCCAGCCGCGCGGAAACCGGGAAGTTGCGCGCGACCCCGCCGATCAGGAAGCCGGGCTTGCGGCCGTTCGCCTCGAGAATCCAGGCGAGCAGCGAAGCGGTCGTCGTCTTTCCGTGCGTTCCTGCAACAGCAAGCACCCACTTCTTTCCGAGTGCGTGCTCGGCGAGCCACTGCGGGCCCGAGGTGAACGGATCGCGCGCGTCGAGAATCGCCTCCATCAGCGGATTGCCGCGCGATACGACGTTCCCGACCACCCACAGGTCGGGGGCAAGCGAGCGCTGCGCGGCGTCGTAGCCCTCGATCAGTTCGATGCCGAGCGCGCGCAGCTGCTCGCTCATCGGGGGATAGACGTTCGCATCGCAGCCGGTGACGCGATGGCCGGCCTGCGTCGCGATCGCGGCGATGCCGCCCATGAACGTCCCGCAGATGCCGAGGATGTGGATGTGCATCGAGGGGCGATAATGTGCGGTTGCGGATTCTACAGACCATGAACGAGAACACCGATCCCCTGCGCCTGGAGATCGCCGCAGCGGCCGCCCGGCTGCTCGCCGACGGCGCCACCGACTACGCGAGCGCCAAGCGCAAGGCCGCGCAGCGCGTGCTCGGCGAGCGTTCCGCGCCGAAGGGGTCGATGCCCGACAACGAGGAGGTCGACGCGGCGCTGCTCGAACACCTGGAGCTGTTCGACGCCGGTCACGCCGAGCGCGTCCTGCGGCGCCGGCGCACGGCCGCCGAGCTGATGCAGCGGCTCGAGGAATACCAGCCGTACCTGACCGGCGCCGTCTGGAAGGGCATCGTCACCGAGCATGCGCCGATCCATCTGCAGCTCTTCCACGACAACACCAAGGACGTGCAGATCGACCTGCGGAATAGCGGCGTCGATTTCGACGTCGGCTCGATGCCGCATTTCCGCGGCGGACCCGACGTCGAGGCGATCACCTTCTGGATGGCCGACGCGCCGGTGCTGCTGTCGCTGTACCGGCACGACGACCTGCGCGGCGCGCTGAAGGGCGGGCGCAACAGCGACGCGGGCCCGGAGCGCGGCGACCGGCGCGCGCTGCTCGGGCGGCTCGGCGAGGCGGCATGAAAGCGGGACGGCGCGTCTGGATCGGCGCAGCGGCGCTGGCGCTGGGCTTCGGCGGCTTCGGCGCGTGGGTCGCGTCGCGCCACTACCGGCTGGTCACCGCCGACAATTCCGCGGTCGACCTGCTGCTGGGGCTGGCGATGCCCGATGCGCAGGGCCGCGAAGTGCGGCTCGCCGACTGGCGCGGCCGGCCGCTCGTGGTGAACTTCTGGGCCACCTGGTGCCCGCCCTGCGTGGGCGAAATGCCCGAGCTGAGCGAGATGCAACGCGACTACGCCGCCCGCGGGCTGCAGATCGTCGGCATCGGCATCGATTCGGACAAGAACATCCGCCAATTCGCCGAGAAGATGCCGATGAGCTACCCGCTGCTCGTCGCCGGCACGGGCGGCGCCGAACTGACGCGCCGCTTCGGCAACACCTCGGGCTCGCTGCCCTTCACCGCCGTCATCGATCGCGAAGGCCGCATTCGCCACCGGATCCTCGGCCGCTTCGACAACGCCGAGCTGCGCGCCGCGATCGCCGCGACGCTTTGAGCGACGCTTTAAGCGGCGCTTCGAACGGCGCCCTGAGCGGGGGCCCGAGCGGCGCCCTGAGCGGGGGCCCGAGCGGTGCCCTGAGCGGCGCCCTGAGCGCCCCGCCCGATTTCATTCGCCGCTGGCGTTCATCGCGCAACCGGCGTATAAAGGCGTCCAACTTCCCGCAAAAGCGCGAAATTCCCGCTCGCGTACCTGCTTGACGACGTCCTCCAAACTGCTCTGGGCGCTGCACGGACCCAACCTGAACCTGCTGGGCACGCGCGAGCCGGAGGTCTACGGTTCGACCCGGCTCGACGAAATCGACGACGGACTCGCGCGCCTGTGCGCCGAGCACGGCCATCGCTTCGAGAGCTTCCAGTCCAACCACGAAGGCGAGCTGGTCGACCGCGTCCAGCAGGCGCGCGAGCGCGAGGTGGCGTTCATCGTGCTGAATCCGGCGGCGTTCACGCACACGAGCGTGGCGCTGCGCGATGCGCTGGCGGCGGTGGCGATTCCGTTCATCGAAGTGCACCTGTCGAACATCCATCGCCGGGAAGCGTTCCGCCGCCGATCGTATTTCTCCGACCTCGCCGCCGGCATCGTCGCCGGACTGGGGCCGATCGGCTATCGGCTGGCCATGCAGGCGGCGATCGAGTCGCTGCGCGGGCCCGCAGCCTCCCCGGTTGCGACCCAGGCTGCCGCCCCCCGCTCCGTCGAGGCGCGGCGGCGCGTCCCCAAAGGCTGAAAGCGAAATGGACCTGCGAAAGCTCAAGACACTGATCGATCTCGTCTCCGAATCGGGCATCTCCGAGCTGGAGATCACCGAAGGCGAGGGCAAGGTACGCATCGTCAAGAATCCGCCGGTGATAGTCGCGGCCCCCGCTGCGCCGGCCGCCCCGGTGCCGATGCCGGTGACGCCTTCGACGATCTCCGGCGCGCCCGTCGTCGCGCCGTCGGCCCCCCCGCCCGCGCCCGAGACTCCGTCGGGGCACCTCGTGCGCTCGCCGATGGTCGGCACCTTCTATCGCTCGGCCCAGCCGGGCAGCGAGCCCTTCGTCTCGGTGGGCAGCGAAGTCGCCGAAGGCGAGACGCTGTGCATCATCGAAGCGATGAAGCTGATGAACGAGATCGAGGCCGACCGCAGCGGCACGATCAAGGCCGTTCTCGTCGACAACGGATCGCCGGTCGAGTTCGGGCAGCCGCTGTTCGTCATCGAATAACGCGAGCCCCGACAGACTCCCGATGTTCGAGAAGCTGCTGATCGCCAACCGGGGCGAGATCGCGCTGCGCATCCAGCGCGCATGCCGGGAACTGGGCATCAAGACGGTCGTCGTGCACTCGCAGGCCGACACCGAAGCGAAATACGTGAAGCTCGCCGACGAATCGGTCTGCATCGGGCCGGCACCGTCGCGCGACAGCTACCTGAACGTGCCGGCGATCATCAGCGCGGCCGAGGTCACCGACGCCGAGGCGATCCACCCCGGCTACGGCTTCCTGTCCGAGAACGCCGATTTCGCCGAGCGCGTCGAGAAGAGCGGCTTCGTCTTCATCGGCCCGCGCCCCGAGACGATCCGCATGATGGGCGACAAGGTGTCGGCGAAGGACGCGATGAAGAAGGCGGGCGTGCCGGTGGTGCCCGGCTCGGAAGGCGCGCTGCCCGAAGATCCGAAGGAGATCCTGCGCATCGCGCGCACGGTCGGCTACCCGGTGATCGTGAAGGCGGCCGGCGGCGGCGGCGGCCGCGGCATGCGCGTCGTGCACACCGAGGCCGCGCTGCTCGCCGCGGTGACGATGACGCGCAGCGAGGCGCAGGCGGCCTTCAACAACCCGAACGTCTATCTCGAGAAGTTCCTCGAGAACCCGCGCCACGTCGAGATCCAGGTGCTGGCCGACGAGCACCGCAACGCGGTGCATCTGGGCGAGCGCGACTGCTCGATGCAGCGCAGGCACCAGAAGATCATCGAGGAAGCGCCCGCGCCGGGCATCCCGCGGCGCGCGATCGACCGTATCGCGCAGCGCTGTGCCGACGCGTGCCGCAAGATGGGCTATCGGGGCGCCGGCACCTTCGAGTTCCTGTTCGAGAACGGCGAGTTCTATTTCATCGAGATGAACACGCGCGTCCAGGTCGAGCATCCGGTCACCGAACTGATCACCGGCATCGACATCGTGCAGGAGCAGATCCGCATCGCCTGCGGCGAGAAGCTGCGCTTTCGCCAGCGCGACATCCGGCTGCAGGGACACGCGATCGAGTGCCGCATCAATGCCGAGGATCCTTTCCGCTTCACGCCTTCGCCGGGGCGCATCACGGCCTGGCATCCGCCCGGCGGGCCCGGCATCCGCGTCGACTCGCACGTCTACACCAACTATTTCGTGCCGCCGAACTACGATTCGATGATCGCCAAGGTGATCGCCTACGGCGAGACGCGCGAGCAGGCGATCCGCCGCATGCGCATCGCGCTCTCCGAGATGGCGGTGGACGGCATCCGCACGAACCTGCCGCTGCATCGGGAGCTGCTCACCGACGCGCACTTCGTGCAGGGCGGCACGCCGATCCACTACCTCGAGCAGAAGCTCGCGCTGCGCCGCAGTTGACGCGGTCCGGCCCGCTCGGCTGCGCAACGAAGATCGACGCCGCGATGTGGCTGCGAATCCGCTTCACCGTCGACGGCGCCGCGGCCGACGCGTGGACCGACGCGCTGCTCGCCGCCGGCGCCTCGTCGGTGGACACGAGCGATGCCGATGCCGACTCGGAAGCCGAATGCGCGCTGTTCGGAGAACCGAGCGAACCGCCGCCCGCCAGCGCCTGGCCGCGCACGCTGATCACCGCGCTGGTGCCGCGCGATGCGTCGTCGCCGGGCGCGCCGCCGGAAGCGCCCGACGCGTCCGCACCGATTGACCTCGACGAGGAACGGCGGCGCGCGCATGCGCTGCTCGCGCGCGCCGCCGCGCTCGCCGCACGGCCCGCCCCCACCGCGATCGAACTCGACCGCCTCGGCGACGAAGACTGGGTGCAGGCGACGCAGCGCCAGTTCGCCGCCTTCCCCGTCGGCAATCGGCTCTGGATCACCCCGTCGTGGCACGCGTCGTCGCAGCCGGCGCCCGGGGGGCGCGCGGCCATCGTGCTCGATCCGGGCCTGGCTTTCGGTACCGGCAGCCACCCGACGACGCGCCTGTGCCTCGAATGGCTCGACGAGAACCTGCGGGCGGGCGAGACGGTGATCGACTACGGCTGCGGATCGGGAATCCTCGCCATCGCCGCGGCGAAACTGGGCGCGCGCAGCGTCACCGGCATCGACATCGATCCGCAGGCGCTGGCGGCGGCGGCGCGCAACGCAGCGGACAACGACGCGGCCATCGAACTGCGATCGAGCAGCGACGCGATGCCACCGCCGGCCGACGTCGTCGTCGCCAACATCCTCGCGAATCCGCTGCGCGTGCTCGCGCCGCTGCTCGAGACGCTGGTCGCGTCCGGCGGCCGGCTGGTTCTCGCCGGGCTGCTCGACCGGCAGGCCGACGAGATCGCGCGCTGCTATCGCAACGTGACGCTGCAAGCGTGGCGATCGGCCGAAGGCTGGACTTGCCTGGCCGGAACCCGTCGCGGATGATCGGCCGAAACCGGGAGAATCGATGGCGCTCGCGACGACGTGCCCGCAGTGCAAGACGAGCTTTCGGGTCGTTCCCGATCAGCTGAAGCTGCGCCGCGGTTTCGTGCGTTGCGGGCGCTGCCGCCACGTCTTCGCCGGCATCGACCATCTGCGCTACGTCGACGATGCGCAACTGGGCGCCGAGGCGCGGGCCGCCGGCGGCGACGACGCCGAATGGATCGTCATAGGCGCGCCCGCATCCGATCATCCGCTGTTCGCCGGGCCGCTCGACGACGATGCGTCCGCCGCGCAAACGGAGCAACGAGAAGAGCCGGCGTTCGAAGCACCCGAGGAGGGGCAGCCGCTGGGCGACACGTCCGCGGGAGATGCATCCGCCGAGGAAGCAGCCGCCGAGGAAGTACCGGTCGCCGAAGCACCCGTCGCCGAAACCTCCGCCGACGGAGCCCGCCCCGGCGAGGCGCACGACACTGCGCGCGACACCGCGCACGAGGCCGACGCGCCTCTCGCCGACGCGGCGCCCGACGACCCCCCGCCACCCTACGTCGAGCGCTACGCCGGCTCGGCCTACGACACGCGCGACGACGACGAATCGGCGATCGACTACTTCTCGACGGCGCGCACGCGCGGCTTCGCCGACCGGCGCGGCCTCGCTGCCGGCCTGCTCGCGCTCGCGCTGGCGATCGCGCTCGCGATGCAATGGGTCGTCGCGCAACGCTCGGCGATCGTCACGCAGCTGCCCTTCGCCGCTCCGCTGCTGGCTGCGGCGCTCGCGCCTTTCGGCCTGCGCATCGAGGCGCCGGACGAGCTGGATGCATTGACGATCGAATCCTTCGAGCTGCAGGCCTCCGCCGTTCCGGACGTGCTCGAGATGCGCGCGCTGCTGCGCAACCGCGCCGACCATCCGGTGCGCTGGCCGTCGATGCAGCTCACGCTCACCGATCCTTCGAGCCGCGTGCTGGTACGCCGTGCGCTGCACCCCGACGACTACCTACCGCAGGCCGACGAAGCGCGCGACCGCGGCGTTCCGGCGGGCACGGAATGGCCGCTGCGCCTGGCGCTCGAGGCGCACGATCTGCAGGCCGCCGGCTACGACTACCGCGTGCAACTGTTCTATCCCCAGGAGCGACGATGACCCGACGCGTGCTGATCAGCGGCTCGATCGCCTACGACACGATCATGGTGTTCGAAGGCCACTTCAAGGATCACATCCTTCCCGATCGCGTGCACATGCTGAACGTGGCGTTCCTCGCGCCCCGGCTCGAACGCAACTACGGCGGCTGCGCGGGCAACATCGCCTACACGCTCTCGGCGCTCGGCGGAGAGCCGGTGATGCTCGCGACGATCGGTCGCGACGGCGACGCCTACCTGGCGCACCTGGCCGAACTGGGCATCGACGCTTCCACCGTGCTTCGGCTCGACGACGAATACACGGCGCAGGCCTTCATCACCACCGACCTGTCCGACAACCAGATCACCGCGTTCCACCCCGGCGCGATGTCGCACGCGCATCGCATCTCGGCGCGCGAGGTCTGCGGCGCGGATGCCGGCGCGGCGATCGGCATCGTGGCGCCGAACGGCCGCGAGGCGATGCTGCAGCATGCGCACGAGTTCCGCGAGTGCGGCGTGCCCTTCGTGTTCGATCCGGGGCAGGGACTGCCGATGTTCGACGGCGAGGCGCTGCGCGGCTTCGTCTCGATCGCCAGCGCGGTGACGGTCAACGACTACGAGGCTTCGCTGCTCGTCCAGCGCACCGGCTGGAGCGAAGAACGGATCGCGCAGCAGGTGCAGGCGCTGATCGTCACGCGCGGCGGCGAAGGGTCGCGCGTCTACGAAGGCGGCAAGGTGACGGAGATCGCGGCGCTGCCGGTGCCGCGCGCAGTGGATCCCACCGGCTGCGGCGACGCGTACCGCGCAGGTCTTCTGCACGCACGGGCGCTCGGCTGGAGCTGGGTCGACGCGGCGCGCCTGGGCAGCGTGATGGGCGCGATCAAGATCGAACACCGCGGCGGACAGAACCATCCGGTCGATCGCGCCGAGGTCGCGCGCCGCTTCCAACAGGCCTACGGCCGCGCGCCCTGGTAGAGCGCGGCGCACAGCGCCGGCGCGTCGTGCGCGGCATCGAGCGCGAAGCGCTTGCGCCGACCGGTCTGCCCCGACACGAGCCGCACCGAACGCTTCGGCAGTGAGAGACGCTCGGCCAGGAAGCGGACGATCTCGTCGTTGGCGCGCCCTTCGATCGCCGGCGCGGCAACGCGCAGCTTCAGGCAGCCGTCGTGCTCGCCGACCGCCTCGGTGCGCGGTGCGCCGGGCTGCGCGGCAATGCGCACACGCCACGCGCCCGGCTCGCCTTCGAGCCAGGCCGGCAACTGCGCGCGATCCATCGGAGCCCGCGAGGCGGCCCTATGCGACGGCCGCGAAGAACGTCGGCATCACCGACTGCAGCAAGGTGAGCGCGAGCTGCGCGAGCAGGATCAGCACCAGCGGCGACAGGTCGACTCCGCCGATCAGCGGAACGAAGCGACGGATCGGCGCGAGGAAAGGGCGCGTGAGCGCGTCGATCGTCGGCGCGATCGGCGCGTGCGGATTGACCCACGACAGCACCGCCAGCAGCAGCACGAGCGCGGTGAGCAGCCACAGCGACCACTTCGCCAGCCAGAAGATCGCCAGCAGCACGACGACGCCGAAGGCCGGCGCGCGTCCGCCGCCGAACAGCAGTACGTAGAGCACCGCGAGCACGACGGCGAGCAGCAGCGAGGCCAGCAGGCTCGCCCAGTCGACGCTGCGCATGTTCCTGCGCGTGGCCGGAAGCACGCCGCGCAACGGCCGCACGATCCAGTCGGTGACGGCGATGACGAACTGGCCGAGCGGATCGCGAACGCCGAGTCCGAGCCAGTTCAGGTACGCGCGCAGAACGCAGGCGGTAGCCAGCAGGCTGCCGAGCGTTTCGAGCAGAAGCCAGAGTGCCTGGTGCATGAGGTCGATTCCGCAACGCCCGCGATTCTCGCATACGAAAAAAAGAGTCCCGCACCGTGGGACATCCGGTGCGGGACCCGTTGCATCGTGCGTCGCCGTCGGCGCACGACGCTTCTACAGCGATGTGTTACGGACGGTTGCCCGTCGGGAACGGCCAGGCGGCTGCCGGATTCAGCGGCTTGGCGGCCGGGGCCGCGGCCGTTGCAGCGCCGTTCTTCTTCGCCGCGGGCTTCTTCGCCGCCGCTTTCTTCGCTGCCGGCTTCTTCGCGGCGACCTTCTTCGTCGACGCCTTCTTCGCTGCGGGCTTCGCGGCCTTCTTCGCCGGAGCGGCCTTGCGCGCGGCCGCCTTCTTCGTCGCCTTCTTCGCCGCGGGCTTCTTCGCGGCCGTCTTCTTCACGGCCTTGCGAGCTGCCATCGGCTTTTTGGCGGCGGCCTTGCGTGCGGTCTTCTTCGCTGCAGTCTTCTTCGCTGCGCCCTTCTTCGCCGCAGTCTTCTTCGCTGCGCCCTTCTTCGCAGCGGTCTTCTTCGCTGCAGCTTTCTTCGGCGCGGCCTTCTTCGCGGCGACGCGCCTGGTCGCTGCGCCCTTCGTCGCGGCCTTCCTGGCGACCTTTTTCGCGGTCGTCTTCTTCGTTGCTTTCTTCGCCGCGGCCTTCTTCGCGGCCGGCTTCTTCGCGGCTTTCTTGGCAGTTGCCATGGAGGATCTCCTTCTCAGGATGTTGCGATGACGGAAACCCGTGCCGCAGCGCGAGTGCGCGTCGGTCGGAACGGGCTATTCATCGGCGCAAGAACACCGTGTTCCACGGTTCGTCGTTCCTACGCTAATGAATTCGGCGCAAAAAAAGCGCCGGAACCAATGGTTCGGCGCTCTGTGGAGATCGTCGCAACGGGAATCGGATCGACCGTCGTCTGCTGCTTTCGCGAACTCGTCTGCATCCATTCTTTCCCGCACGAAGCCGTCGACCTCACCGGATCATCCCCTGCCACAGCAACTGATTTCACGCTTGAATACACGTCGATAACTTCTTGTACTGACGTGAAATTCCGCTGTTATGCACACGCGAAATCTTACGGTGCTTGTAGGGCGTCCGCAACGGTTCGACGCGTTCGTCTTGACTCGCGCGCGGTTTCGTCGGCGTGCACGCAACACATCGCGAAGCCTTCGACGTCGCGAAGCGAAGCATCGAACGCGCGCGATGTCGCAGGCGATGCGATCGCGAGTGCGTCGACAACGTTCAGTACGGTCGGACGAGATCGCGCGCTTCGTGCATCGCATGCACGCGCGCCCAGTCGAACATCGGACCGGGATCGCGCTTGCGTTCCGGAGCGATGTCGCTGTGACCGGCGAGCCAGCGCAGCGGATGACGCTCGCGCAATGCGGCGATCAGGCGTCGAAGGCGACGGTACTGCGCTTCGGTAAAGCGATGCGACTCGTCGCCCTCCAGCTCGACGCCGATCGAGAAATCGTTGCAGCGCTGGCGATCGAGGAAGCGCGAAACGCCCGCGTGCCAGGCGCGCCGGTCGGTGTCGACGAACTGCAGCAGCTCGCCGCGGCGACGCACGAGGAAATGCGCCGACACGCGCAGCTCGCGCAGCGCGGCGAAGGACGGGTGCGACGAGGCATCGAGCCGATTGGTGAACAGGCGCTCGATCGCGTCTCCGCTGAAGCGCCCGGGCGGCAGGCTGATGTGATGCACGACGAGCAGCTCGACGCGCGTGCCGGGCGGGCGCGCATCGAAGTTCGGCGAAGCGACCACGCGCGCGGCGGCGAGCCAGCCCGAGCCGTCTTCGCGCCAGGCGCCGGGCGACCGGCGCGCGCGCGTCATCCGTTCAGTCCGAGCCGCTGCATCCGGTAGCGAAGCGCGCGGAAGGTGATGCCGAGCAGCCGTGCGGCCGCGGTGCGGTTGTAGCGGGTCTTGTCGAGCGCGCGCTGGATCGCTTCGCGCTCGATCTGCTCGAGGTAGTCGGGCAGCGATTCGGGAACGCCGTCCTCGGAGACGCGCACCGGCCTGCGCTCGCCGGTCGCGCCGCTCGCCGGCGTCGTCGCGTCCGCGCCTTCGGCATCGATGCGCTCGTTCTCGTCGTCGTCGGAGACGATCGGCTTCAGGCCGAGATCCTCGACGTTGATCACGTCGCCGTTGGAGAACGCGAGCGCGCGCTCGAGCACGTTCTCCAGTTCGCGCACGTTGCCGGGGAAGCGATAGCTCTGCAGATAGCGCACGGCCACCGGCGCCAGGCGCGGCGCCTGGCCCGCGCCGCTGCGCCCGGCGAGCCGCGCGAGAATCGCGTCGGCGAGCACCGGGATGTCTTCGAGGCGCTCGCGCAGCGACGGCAGCCGCAGCTCGATCACGTTGAGCCGGTAATAGAGGTCCTGGCGGAAGCGCCCGGCGGCCACGCATTGCGCGAGATCCTGGTGCGTGGCGCTGACGATGCGCACGTCCACCGCTTCCTCGACGGTGGCGCCGACCTTGCGCACGCGCTTCTCCTGTATGGCGCGCAGCAGCTTCACCTGCATCGCCAGCGGCAGGTCGGCCACCTCGTCGAGAAAGAGCGTTCCGCTGTTGGCGGCCTGGAAGAAGCCGTCGCGATCCTGGTCGGCGCCGGTGAAAGCGCCCTTGCGATAGCCGAAGAACTCGGCCTCCATCAGCGACTCGGGAATCGCGCCGCAGTTCACCGCGACGAAGGGCTGCGCAGCACGCGCGCCGATCTCGTGGATCAGGCGCGCGGCCAGCTCCTTGCCCGAGCCCGATTCGCCGCTGATCGACACCGGCGCCATGCTGCGTGCCAGCCGCGCGATCTGCGCGCGCACCTCGCGGATCGCCTCCGAATCGCCGAGCAGTTGCCGCGCCGGCTGCGGCGACGACGCGACGACTTCGTTCGCCGGCGCGCCGCCCGCCTGCGACGGCAGCTGCAGCGCCGAGCGCACCAGGCTGCGCAGCGCATCGAGCGCGACCGGCTTGGCGAGATAGTCGAAGGCTCCGGCCTTCAGCGCCGCCACCGCGTTCTCCGCGCTGCCATAGGCGGTGATCACGGCGATCGGCGTTTGCGGATGACGCCGGTTGATCGACGCGACGAGCGTCAATCCGTCGCCGTCGGGCAGGCGCATGTCGGTCAGGCACAGCGCATAGGCGTTGCGCGACAGCGCCGCCTCGGCCTCGGCGATCGAGCCCACGCAGTCGACGTCGAGCCCCATGCCGACCAGCGTCAGCTCGAGCAGCTCGCGCAGATCGGCCTCGTCGTCGACGACGAGCACGCGGCGCAGCGGCGACGCACGCGAGGGGCGCGGCCCGTTGCGCGGGTTCGCGGTGTCGGCGGCTTCCTTCATTCCCGGGCGAAGGCCTCGTTGCGGGGCTCGACGACGAAGACGCTGCGCCAGCGCTGCGACGGCGAACCGGTTTCGTAGCGGATCGTCGCGCCGCTGGCGTGGCACAGCTCGCGCGCGAGATACAGGCCGAGTCCGGTGCCCCGGCTCTCGGTGGTGTAGAAGGGCTCGAATGCGTGCTCGCGCATCTCGTCGGTGAGGCCCGGACCGTCGTCGCAGACGCGCAGCTCGAGCCGCCGGTCGTCGCGCTCGCGCCACTCGATGCGCACCGCCTCGGTGGCCGTGGATGCGTAGCGAAGCGCGTTGGCGAGCAGGTTCAGCAGCACCTGGCGAAGGTGGTTCGAATCGAAGCGGATCGGCCGCGCGGTGGACAGCCGCACGCCGATGCGGGCGCGTTCGGCGCCGCTGGTCGCGACGAACTCGTCGACCAGCCGCCCGAGGAAAGGCTGCGCATCGATCGACTCGTCGGCCGAGCGATCGCGACGCGCGATCGACAGCACGTCCTCGACGATGCGGTCGATGCGCACGGTGTTCGATTCGACGATGCGCGTCAGCCGCTGCAGCGAGGGATCCGTGATGCGTTCGGCGAGCAGCCCGTTGGCGTGGCGGATCGCGCCGAGCGGGTTGCGGATCTCGTGCGCGATCGACGCCGACAGCCTGCCCATCGACGCGAGCTTCAGCTGCTGGGCGCGATCCTCGACGAGTCGCTGGTCTTCGATCATCACGACCGTATCTTCGCCCGTCTCGGCCGTGCCGAGGAAGCGCAGCCGCACGCGCGTCGCCCGGCCGTCGACGTCCGGCAGTTCGAGATCGCTCTCGGCGCCGCGCGCGCCGCCGCTGCCGCGCCAGCGGGCGTGCGCGTCGCGCAGCATCGACCAGCCGCGGCCGCCCGCATCGGCGAGCGTCGGCGGCGCCGGCGACGCGATGCCGAGCAATGCGCGGGCCGCCGGATTCATCGCGCGCACGGCGCCGCGGGCGTCGACGATCATCACGCCGTGCGCGAGTTCGGCGACGACGCGCGAAGTGACGGCGAGCTGGCGGCGCAGATCGTCGGCGCGCATCTGCGCGATGCGCTCCTGCGCGTGCAATCGCGTGGCGAGCCAGTTCACCGTCATCGCGGTGGCGAAGCAGCCGATGCCGACCAGCCCGGCGAGCATCAGCGAAGCCGCGTCGCCGCCGGAAGGGCTCATCAGCTGCCAGCCGGCCTGCGCGAGCACGAAGAGCGTGGCCGCCGCGGCGAAGAAGGCCGCCATCCGTCGCGTGGCGACGATCGCAGAGCCGGCGAGCGCGACGATCAGCAGCACGAGCAGCCCGCTCTTCAGGCCGCCGGCGGCGTGCATCAACGTGGACAGCGCGACGATGTCGGTGAGCGCCTGCGCCAGCACGAGCGCATGGAAGTGCGCGCGGAAGCGATCGAGCGTGGAGAGGAACAGCACGGCGGCGAGCAGGTACAGCAGCGCGGTGCCGCCGTAGAGTGCCGGGTCGCCGAGCCCGCCGGACAGCCGGCCGGTGTCGTGCAGCGGAAAGAAGGCGAAGAGCACGAGCGCGATCGCCACGCGGCTCGCCGCCAGCCAGCGCAGCGACGCCCAGTACGAAGGCGCGACGGCCGGCGAAGCGCCGATGCCCGACGCGGCGCGAGCGGCGGCTGCGGGCTCGGCTGCCAACGCAGGGCCACTCGTCACGACGGCGTTCGCCCGTCGCGCGAACGCGAACGGCGCTGCGCGCGATCGGCGTCGCGATGCGCGGGACTGCAATAGTCGAAGCCGTCGTCACGCACGGCGTCGGAAGCGGGAACGAACAGCCCGCAGTGCGCGCAGGGCACGATCGGCTCGCCTTCGAGCGCGCGGCCCGGCGCATCGGAAGTCGCGCTGCCCGGCGCCGCTGCCCCGGAGGCAGCGGCGGCATCGCCGGCGCGCGCGCGCCGGCGCTGGCTGATCGCGAACAGACGGATCACGAGCCAGGCCAGCGCGATCAGCACGACCCAGCTCAGCAGCTTGCCCATCAGTGCCGTTCAGTGCCGTTTCAGGATGACTTCCAGGACGAAGCGGCTGCCGACGTAGGCGAGCAGCAGCAGCGCGAAACCGCCGAAAGTGAGCCGCAGCGCGGTGCGCCCGCGCCAGCCCCACAACCAGCGTCCGAGCAGCAGGATGCCGAACACCGCCCACGCGATCAACGTGAACACGTTCTTGTGATCGAAGCGCAACGGCTGGCCGAAGATCTCCTCGGAGAAGAGCACGCCGCTGAACGCGGTGAGCGTGAGCAGCGCGAAGCCCAGGCCGATGAAGCGGAACAGGATGCGCTCGAGCACGAGCAGCGGCGGCAGGTCTTCGAGGAAGCGCGCGAGCGGCAGGCCGTTCGCTTCCTCGCCGCCGTGATGCAGCGCGCGTTCGGCCAGCGCCATCAGCGCCGCGTGCAGCGCCGCCAGCGACAGCACGCCGTAGGCCAGCGTGCCGATCAGCAGGTGCGGAAGGAAGAAGGGCCGCGTGGTCTGCGCACCGAGATCGATTCCCGGAAAGCCCAGCGGCAGCAGCACCGCGACCGCGGCCACGGGCAGCACGATCGTGCGCAGCGCCTCGACGCGGGCGGAAAGACTCTCGAACCACAGGACGGCCACCCCGATCCACAACGTGGCCGAGAGAATCGGCGCGAAACCGAAGTGCCAGCCGTTCTCGCCGAGGATCGTCTCGTACAGGCCGATCGCGTGCGGGACGAGCCCGACGATCATCGCCGCGCCGCTGAACCGATGCGGCGCGCGCCAGGCAACGACGTAGGCGAGCGCGGCAAGCAGGTCGGCGATAACCGGTAAAATCGGCACCAATTCAGTTTACTCCAAGGGCATGCTCGAAAACCTCTCGCAACGGCTCGCGCGCGTCGTCAAGACGATGCGCGGCGAAGCGCGCCTGACCGAAGCCAATACGCAGGAGATGCTGCGCGAAATCCGCATCGCGCTGCTCGAAGCCGACGTGGCGCTGCCGGTCGTTCGCGACTTCGTCGCGCGCGTGCGCGAACGCGCGCTCGGACAGGAGGTGATCGGCAGCCTGTCGCCGGGGCAGGCGCTGGTCGGCGTCGTGCACCGCGAGCTGACGCAGCTGATGGGCGGCGACACGGCGCAGCTCGATCTCGCCAGCCAGCCGCCGGCGATCGTGCTGATGGCCGGCCTGCAGGGCGCGGGCAAGACCACCACCGTCGGCAAGCTCGCGAAGTGGCTGCGCGAGAACCGGAAGAAGAAGGTGCTCACGGTCTCGTGCGACGTCTATCGCCCGGCCGCCATCGAGCAGCTGCGCACCGTCACGAAGCAGGCCGGCGCGGAGTTCTTCGCTTCGTCGCCCGAGCAGAAGCCGGTGGAGATCGCCGCCGCCGCACGCCAGTGGGCGCGCACGCACTACTTCGACGTGCTGCTGGTGGACACCGCCGGGCGCCTGGCGATCGACGAGCAGATGATGCGCGAGATCGCCGAACTGCACGCGCTGCTCGATCCGGTGGAAACGCTGTTCGTCGTCGACGCGATGCAGGGCCAGGACGCGGTCAACACGGCCAAGGCCTTCAAGGAAGCGCTGCCGCTCACCGGCGTCGTGCTCACCAAGCTCGACGGCGACGCGCGCGGCGGCGCCGCGCTGTCGGTGAAGGCGGTCACCGGCGCGCCGATCAAGTTCGTCGGCGTGGGCGAGAAGCTCGACGGCCTCGAGGGCTTTCACCCCGAGCGCATGGCCAACCGCATCCTCGGCATGGGCGACATCGTCTCGCTCGTCGAGGAAGCGCAGAAGAACGTCGACCAGAAGACGGCGAAGGCGCTGGCCGACAAGCTCAAGTCGGGCCACCGCTTCGACCTGAACGACTTCGCCTCGCAGCTCGGACAGATGAACCGCATGGGCGGCCTCGCCTCGATGCTCGACAAGCTGCCCGCGCAGTTCCAGCAGGCGGCGGCCGGCGCCGACATGTCGCAGGCCGAGAAGCAGATGCGGCGCATGCAGGCGATCATCCAGTCGATGACGAAGGCCGAACGCACCAAGCCCGACCTGATCAAGGCCAGCCGCAAGCGGCGCATCGCCGCCGGCTCCGGCGTATCGGTGCAGGAAGTCAACCGGCTGCTGTCGCAGTTCGAGCAGATGCAGTCGATGATGAAGAAGATGCAGAAGGGCGGCCTCGCGAAGATGATGCGGGGCATGAAGGGGATGATGCCCGGCCTGCGGTAGCGCAGTCTCCGCTCGCGCCGCAGGTCGGCGCGACATGGCCTTGCATCGGCCTTCCTGTGACGTAGTTCCTCTCCGGGTTTCTGATGCCAGCGCGATCCGGGCGGTCGCGCGGTTCCCGCCGCCAGGCGGGCATGCAGTGGCATTCCAGGAGAGGGCTCGATGGATTTCCGTTACTCCGTTTGCGCGGCGGCGCTCGTTGCCGCATTCGTTTCGCACGCCTGGGCGGCGGACGACCACGGCGCACAGAGCGCCGCGGAGCACCGCGCCGCGGCGGCGGCCGACGCGCAGGCCAGGCGATCGAGCAACGAGGTGCTGCGGGCGCTGAAAGCGCTCGAACGAGCGCCGGCCGCGCAACGCGCGCAACGCGAGAGCGAACTGGCGAAGGCGGTCGAGCAGCGCCGGGCGGCGATGCTCGAACTGGTGCGCACCGATCCGCGCGGCGCATTGTCGATGGCGATGCCCGAGGCGCTGCGCGAACGGATGCCGAAAGCGGTGCGCGAGCGCATCGAGCAGCATGTCCAGCTCGAAGGCCGCATCGTCGGCATGTCGATCGACGACCATGAGCGCGGCATCGTGCGTCATCCGTTCTTCCTCGAGAGCGACGATCCGGCGGCGCCGGGGCGCGTCGGACTGCAATGGGCCGATCCGTCGCTGAGCGAGCGGGATACGCTCGCGCTGATCGACAGGCACGTTCGCGTCAAGGGCCTGCGGGTGAACGGCCAGCTCGTGGTCGGCGATCGCAACGAGGTGGAGCTGGCGGCGTCGAAGGGCAACAACGGCAAGGGCAACACGAAGGGCAAGACCGGTTCATCCATCGACTCCGGCTCGACCACGGGCAGCACCGGCGGCGAAACCGGCTCGGTCACCGCGCCGCTCGTCTCGGGCGACCAGCGCACGCTGGTCATCATGGCGAACTTCTCCGACAAGGCGTCGGGCTGCACGACGTCGGGGCTGAAGACGGCGCTGTTCGGCACCGGCGCGTCGGTCGACCGGATCTTCCGGGAGTCCTCCGAGAATCAGGTGACGTTCTCCGGCGACGTCATCGGGCCGTTCACCATTCCGTACACGTCGAGCAGCACCTGCGACTTCAATGCATGGGGAACGGCGGCCGACGCCGCGGCCCGCTCCGCGGGCATCGACCCGTCGCGCTACATGCGCATCTCGTACGCGATTCCGCGCAACAGCACCTGTGCATGGACCGGCATCGCCTACATCGGCGGCTCCGCGCCCACGCGCTCGTGGGTAGCGAGCTGCAGCGCCGGCGTATTCGCGCACGAGATCGGGCACAACCTGCGCTTCAAGCATGCGTCCACGCCGACTTCGGAATACGGCGACAACTCCGACCCGATGGGCACGGCGCCGTCGGTGCAGATGCACGCGGCCAACCGCGTGATGGCCGGCTGGGTCACCGACGCGTCGATCGTCGACAACCCCGGTTCGGGCAGCTACGCGATCGCGGCGCTCGAGGCGCCGGATACCGGCATGCCCCGTACGATCCGCATCCGCAAGGCCGACACCGACGAGTACTACTACGTGAGCCTGCGCGCCGCCGCGGGACTGAGCGCGAGCCTGTCGGGCGGCTACCGCGACGTGGTGACCGTGCATCGGGCCACCGGCGCGATGCCCTCGCCCACCGTTCTGCTCGCGCTGCTGGCGCCCGGCCAGAGCTTCAGCGATGCGACCAACGGCGTGCACGTTACCGCGCAGTCGATCTCGACCGGCACCGCGTCGGTGAACATCGAGACGACGGTGGCGCAATGCGCGCGCTCGACGCCCGGCGTGCAGACGAGTCCCGCGTCGCAAACCGGCGCGCCGGGTTCGACGCTGCGCTACTCGGTGTCGATCACCAACCGCAACAGCTCGAGCTGCGGCAACAGCAGCTTCTCGTTCGCGCAGACTACGCCCGCCGGCTTCTCGGGCTCCTTCTCCAGCGCCTCGGTAACGCTCGCGCCCGGCGCGTCGGTGACGCTCGCGCCCGGCGCATCGGCGACGGTCGGCTGGTCGGTGGCGTCGAGTGCGCAGACGGGCGACGGAGTCTATGCATTGCAGGCGCGCGCCGCCGAACCGGGCGGCAGCGCCGGATCGGCGGCGGCGAGCTACGTCGTCTACGCCGATGCCTCCGCGCCCACCGTCAGCGTGACATGGCCGACGGACGGCGCGACGATCGCGAGCAAGCCCGTGTCGCTGTCGGCCTCGGCCTTCGACGACAACGGCATCGCGCGCGTCGATTTCCTCGTCAACGGCAAGTCGGTGGGCAGCGCGAGCACCGCGCCTTACCAGGTGCGCTGGAATCCCAACAAGAGCAAGGGCGCGAACACGCTCACGGTGCGCGCGACCGACAAGGCCGGCAATGCCTCCGAAGCCTCGGTGCGCTTCACGGTGAGGTAAGCGCCGGCGGTACACTCGCTTCGATGGAAGCGAACCGTACCGCCCCTCCCCAGGCTGCGCAGCGCGTCGATCTCGATGCGCTGCGCAATTCGTTTTCGGGCCGACTGATCACCGATCCGGGCGACCTCGAAGCCTTCACCGTCGACTGGCGCCGGCGCTATTTCGGACGCGCATTCGGCGCGGCGCAACCCGATTCGGTCGAGGGCGTCGCCGCGATCGTGCAATGGTGCGCACGGAATCGCGTCGTCGTCGTCCCGCAGGGCGGCAACACCGGACTGTCGGGAGGCGCGACGCCCGACGAATCGGGCCGATCGATCGTGCTGTCGCTGGCCAGGCTGGCGAAGGTGCGCGCGGTCGACACGATCAACAACTCGATCACCGTCGAAGCGGGCTGCACGCTGGCGCAGGTGCACGAGGCGGCACGCCGGGCCGGGCGGCTCTTTCCGCTGAGCCTGCCGTCGGAAGGCACGTGCACGATCGGCGGCAACCTCGCCACCAACGCGGGGGGCGCCGCGGTGCTTCGCTACGGCAACACGCGCGAACTGTGCCTGGGCGTCGAGGTCGTCACGGCCGAAGGGCGCATCTGGAACGGACTGCGCGGGCTGCGCAAGGACAACACCGGCTACGACCTGCGCGACCTGTTCATCGGTTCCGAGGGCACGCTGGGCGTGATCACCGCGGCGACGATGAAGCTCTACCCGCTGCCTGCCGCGCAGGTCACCGCGATGGCCGCGGTGCAGGATCCGCACGCCGCGCTGCGCCTGCTCGAACTCGCGCAGTCGATGCTCGGCTCGACGCTCACCGCCTTCGAGCTGATCTCGAACCTGTGCATCGAGCTGGTGATGCAGCACTTCCCCGACCACCGGCGCCCCTTCGCCGAGGCTGCGCCCTACTACGTGCTGCTCGAGACGAGCGACAGCGAAAGCGAAGCGCACGCGAATGCGCAGTTCGAGGCGCTGATGGAGCGCGCGATCGAGTCCGACATCGTGCTCGATGCGGTGGTGGCCACCTCGGGCGCGCAGAGCCGCGCGCTGTGGGAGCTGCGCGAGCTGATCTCCGAGGCACAGGCGCTCGCCGGCAAGAACGTCAAGCACGACGTCTCGGTGCCGATCTCGTCGATCGGCGACTTCGTCGAGCAGACGAACGAAGCGATGCAGCGAGCCTTCCCCGGCATCCGGATGGTCGTCTTCGGTCACCTGGGCGACGGCAACCTGCACTACAACGTCTCGCCGCCGGCGGAGCGCTCGGGCCGCGAACACGAAGAGGAGTTCCTCGCGCTGCAGCCTGAAATGAACCGGCTGGTGCACGACGCGGTCGTCTCCTTCCACGGCTCGATCTCGGCCGAGCACGGCCTGGGGCAGCTGCGCCGCGATGAATCGGCGCGCTACAAGTCGGACGTGGAGATGGCGCTGATGCGCCAGGTGAAGCAGGCGCTCGATCCGCTGGGGATCATGAATCCGGGCAAGGTGCTGCCGCCGCAACCTCCGCAACCGGTGCCCGGCAGCGGCGGGTGACGCTCGGCGGCGTTCACCAGCGCCGCACGCGCCCGGTGTCCAGGTGCACGAAGTCCGGGCGGGCGTAGTAGCCGCCGCCGCCCGCCTGCATCGACAACGCCGCGCGGTGCAGCGTGCTCAGCTCCACGCCGGGCATCCGGATGTCGATCGCGCGTCCCTGCAGATGCAGGCTCTTCGTGGCCACGCCGTTGCCGAGCGAAGCAAGCATCGCGTTCGTGCGCGGCGAGCGGTATCCGGAGATCACGTGGAACGGCCGCTTGCCGACGCCGAGCAGCGATCGCACCTGCACGAGCTGCTCGAGCAACGCGCGATCGATCTCGTGCACGTCGCCGCTGCGGTGATCGCGCAGCACGCGGTCGATCTCGGCGAGCGCATCGCCCAGGTAGCGCGGCCCCTCGCGATAGACGACGTCGAGCGACTCGCCGGTGTGCGTGTTGACGAAGGCCAGGCGCGCGATCTCCGCGGCGCGATCGGGCGAGCCGGACGCCGACGACCAGGCCGGTTGCGATACGGCGGCGCCGAGCGCGAGCGCCAGCCCGTCTCGAACGAATTGCCTGCGCAGTCGTTCCTTCGTCATCGCTGCGATACCTCCCGCGCCTGCGCGCTTTCGTCGTTGCGGGCCGCGTCGTTCGACGCCGCGATGCCTGCCGCCGAGGCCACGCCGACGTCGATCGCCTGGCCCGCCCGCTGCTTCAGTGCCTTCTCCACCCGCGCCCAGTCGATCGCTGCCGGCTCGATCGCCTGCAGCCGCGCCATCTCGCGAACGATCTCGACCGGGTCCGGCTCCCGGCGCTCGATATCCGGGTTCGCTTCGAACCAGATCCGTCCGTCGGTCGCACGGGCGAGCAGCAGCGGACGGTACACGATCCGGCCGCGATCGCCGACGCGCGTGGCGTCGAACAGCGCCGCGATGTCGTCCGGATGCAGCCGCACGCAACCGTGCGAACGGAAACCATAGACGCTGGCCGGCGCGTTCGTTCCGTGCAGCCCGATGCCCGGCAGGCTCGTGCCGATCCAGTGGCGTCCGAGCGGATTGTCGGGGCCCGGCGGAACCTGCGTGAGCACCGGCTTGCCTTCGCGCAGCATCTCGGCCTGGATCGACGGCGGCACGATCCACGTCTTGTCGGTCTGCCGGCTGGTGACGGTGAAGTCTCCGACCGGCGTCGCCCAGCCGCGCTTGCCGACGGTGACCGGATACGCCGCCACGACGCGTCCGTACTCGAAGCGGAACAGCATCCGCTGCGGAACGTTGATCAGGGTGCCGTCGTCGATCGGCGGCGGCACCACGTGCCGCGAAACGATCGCCACGCGCTGGCCCACCGCGAGCCCCTTGCGCGCGTCGAGTCCGTTGCGCTCGGCGATCTGCGACACCGAAACGCCGTACCGCGCCGCCAGCGTGCCCAGCCCCTCGCCGCGCGCGACGACGTGCTCGAGCGCCTGCTCGACGATCGCATCGCGCGCGACGAACGCGGCCGCATCGGCTATCGTCGCCAGCAGCGACGCCGCTGCGAAGACAACTGCTGCAAGCTTCACAAGCCCAGGTACGCCTCGCGTACGCGCGGATCGTCGAGCAGTTCCGCGCCGCTTCCTTCGAGCACGATGCTGCCGTTCTCGAGCACGTAGGCGCGATCGGCGAGCTTCAGCGACGCGGCGACGTTCTGTTCGACGAGCAGGATCGTCATCCCCTGCGAATGCAACGTGCGGATCGTCGCGAGCACTTCGGCGACGAGCGCGGGCGCAAGGCCCAGCGACGGCTCGTCGAACATGATCAGGCGCGGCGCGCCCATCAGGCAGCGCCCGATCGCGAGCATCTGCTGCTCGCCGCCCGACAGCGTTCCGGCCGCCTGCCCCGCGCGCTCCTTCAGCCGAGGGAACATCGCGAAGACACGCTCGAGCGTTTCGTCCGCATGCCTGCGCGCATGCGGCAGCAGGCCGCCGACCTCGAGATTGTCGAGCACGCTCATCGACGGGAAGATCTGCCGACCCTCGGCGACCTGGCCGATGCCGAGATCGCAGACCGTGGAGCTGGGCAGCCCGGCGATCTCGCGCCCGTTAAAGCGGATCGACCCCGAGCGCGGCTTCAGGATCCCGGCCAGTGTGCGGATCAACGAGGTCTTGCCCGCCCCGTTGGCGCCGACCAGCGCGACGATCTGGTTCGACGTGACGTCGAGGTTCACGCGGTCGAGCGCCTGCGCATCGCCGTAGAACACCGAAAGGTCGCGGATCTCGAGCATCGCGGCGTTCACAACTCGGCGGTGCCGAGATAGCTCTCGAGCACGCGAGGGTCCGATGTGACCTCGGCGGGCGTGCCCGACGAGATGATCACGCCGTGATGCAGCACGTAGACGCGCTGCGCGAGCGCCATCACCGCGCGCATCACGTGCTCGATCAGCAGGATCGTCACGCCGTGCTCGGCATTCAGCCGCCGGAACGCCGCGACCATGTGGTCGGTTTCCGTGGGACGCAGACCCGCCATCACTTCGTCGAGCAGCAGCAGCCGGGGCTCGGTGGCGAGCGCGCGCGCCACTTCCAGCTTCTTGCGATCGGGCAACGTGAGCGCGGAAGCCGGGCGATCGCGCTGCCCCCACATCTCGAGCGCGCGCAGTGCGCCTTCGGCGCGGCGGCTCGCCAGCCTGCGATCGGTGGTGCCGCGAAAGCCGCCGACCATCACGTTCTCGAGCACCGTCATGTCGGCGAAGGGCTTGACGATCTGGAAGGTGCGGCCGATGCCGACTGCGCACACCTGGTCGGCGCGCCAGCCGGCGATGTCCGAACCGAGGAAGACGATGCTGCCTTCGTTCGGCGCCAATGCGCCCGCGATCAGGTTGAAGAGCGTCGTCTTGCCCGCGCCGTTCGGGCCGATCAACGCGACGATCTCGCCGCGCTCGACGACGAGCGACGCGTTGTCGACCGCACGCAGCGCCTGGAAGCTCTTCGAGACGTTCTCGACGCGCAGCATCGCCGCCTCGGCCGCCGCCTCGGCCGAAGTCTCGGCTGCGCGAGCCTTCCGCGGGGCCGCCTCAATCATCGGCAGTCACCGCGCGGCGAAAGCCGAACTTGCGGGCGATCACCGGCCAGATCCCGTTCGGCATGAACATGATCGCGGCGCCCAGCGCCACGCCGTAGAGGATCTGCTTCACGCCCGGCACCTCGTGCCCGGCCATCGACAGCGCCTGGTTGATGCCCTCGGAGAGCAGCGTGAGCAGCGCCGCGCCGAGGACCGGGCCGAACAGCGTTCCGATGCCGCCGATGATCGGCGCGAGGATGATCTCGATCGAGCGGCTGATGTGGAAGATCTGTTCCGGGAACAGGTTGTTGTAGTAGAACGCGAAGAAGACGCCGGCCAACGCCGTCATCGCCGCCGAGATCTGCACCGCGTACATCTTGTAGCGGAAGACGTTCACGCCGGCGGCGCGCGCCGCCTCCTCGTTGTCGCGGATCGCCCGGAAATAGAAGCCGAGCCGCCCGCGCAGCATCGCCCAGCACAGCACGAAGCCGATCACGGCCAGCGCGAGCGCCAGGTAATAGAAGAGGATCGGCGGCCCGCGCAGATGCACGACGTCGACGTGATCCTGCTGCGTCACGCGCAGGAAGAAGCCCCCGGTGCCGCCGACCCAGCCGAAGTGCTCGAAGCCGATGCGCGTGAACTCGGCGAAGGCGATCGTCAACAGCGCGAAATAAGTGCCGCCGATGCCGAAGCGGAACGCCAGCCACCCGATGATCGACCCCATGACGACGCAGACGACGATCGCGGCGAGCATGCCGACCCAGGGCACGATGGCGAAATGCTGGAAGAGCGCGGCCGCCGTGTAGGCGCCCAGCCCGACGAACAGCGCGTGCCCGAGCGAGAGCTGTCCGGCGAAGCCCATCATCACGTTCCACGCCTGACCCACGTAGGCGAAGTACAGGATCAGGATCATCACCGACAGCAGGTAGCGGTCGAGCGCGAGCGGCAGCGCGAGCAGGGCGGCCAGCAGCACGAGCAGCGCGACGACGGAACGATTCATCGCCGCTTCACCGCGCCCGGAACAGGCCCTGCGGCCGGAACGCGAGCACGAGAATGAGCAGCGCAAACGAGAACATGCTCTTGGCCGACGGCGTGATCAGCAGTCCGGCCACCGATTCGGACACGCCGATCAGCACGCCGCCGGCGAGCGCGCCGACGATCGAACCCAGCCCGCCGATGATCACGATGACGAAGGCGAGCAGCGTGTAGGCGGGCCCCAGCCCGGGCGTCACGTCGACGAGCATCGACAGCAGCGTGCCCGCGACGCCGACGCAGGCGGTACCCAGCCCGAAGGTGAGCGCGTAAAGGTGCTCGACGTTCAACCCCACCACCTGCGCGCCGAGCAGGTTGTCGGCGCAGGCGCGGATCGCCTTGCCGAAGGAGGTGTAGCGGAAGATCGCAAAGAGGATCGCGCAGGCGACGAGCGCCACGCCCGCGCAGATCAGGCGCACCTTGTCGATCAGCAGCGGTCCGATCTCGTAGGAGTCGAGCGCGTAATCGACCTGCACGCTGCGCGCATCGGGCCCGAAGGCGACGAGCAGCAGGTTCACCACGACGAGTGCTACCGCCAGCAGCAGGATGAACTGCGAGTGCTCGGGCCGATCGATGAACGGGTTGATCACCCCGCGCTGCAGTATGTAGCCGATGCCGAAGAACACGAACGCCATCGGCACGAGCATCCATAGCGGATCGACGCCGGTGGCAGCAAACGCGAAGACAGTGGCGTACATCGCCACCGCCATCAGTTCGCCGTGCGCGAAATTGACGATGCGCACGACGCCGTAGATGACGGACAGGCCGAGCGCCATCAGGCCGTAGATCAGTCCGGTGAGCAGACCGCTGATGACGATGTTGGCGATCGCCTCGATGGGCAAGGGCGGGCTCTCGGGCCGCGAGGAGTGCGGCTGCGGGTTGACGATGGGGACGGAGGATAGCGAATCCGGGCAGGGGTGCAAAATGGATATCGCCGCCTCCCCTCTCCTCTCTGCGCGAAACGAGGGCTTATCGCGGCGACGGCGGCTTCACACGAGCTTCACTTCGCACCGGCCCGCGGCCTTGCGCAACGCGCCGTCGAGCGTCGCAAGCGGCAGTCGCGAACGCATCGCCAGTTCGAGGTAGGCGGCATCATAGGTGGACAGCGAAAACGCACGCGCGAGCGACAGTGTCTGGTCGAGCGCCGATGTCGCGGTCATCGGATCGATCTCGATCGCGAGGTCTCGCAGCAAGCCCAGGAACCGGTCGCTGCGGTCACTGGTCACGAGCTTGCGCGCCTCGGCACGACAGAGCACGGTGCCTGCTTCGAGAGGCCACAGCGAGGGCACGAGCGCGACACTGCCCGACTCCATCCGGCGCAGCACACTCGACGCGTACTCGACGTCTGCGTCCACGAAGAGCCATCGCATGCAGACCGAGTTGTCGAGCACGAAGCGGCTCAATCGCGGCCTTCTTCGATCAACGCTTTCAGGTCGACCGTCTGACGAGGCGATTCCCGGACGAAAGCCAGCAACTCGGTTGCCGCCCTCGTTGCGCGCAGGCGCTCGACGGCGCCCACAGGAACGAGCTCGGCAACCGGCTCGCCTCGCTGCGTGATGACGAATCGGCGCCCTTCGCGAACCTGCCGCAGGTATTCTGGCAGGCGGGATTTCGCTTCGTAGGCGCCGATCTCGACAGGTTCACTTGCCTTGATCATCGACCAGATTATAGACCGGTTGAAACTCGGCAGGAGCGCGCCCGTGCCGGGCGCACCAGAAGAAAGGGGGCCCGGCGGCCCCCTTTGTACCCAGCGCCGGTCAAACCAGGCGCCGTACGCGGATAAAGTCTCAGTCTCGCCGCCGGCGGCGCGCCGCAGCAACACTCAACAGGCCCAGGCCGAGCAGTGCCGCAGTTGCAGGCTCGGGAACGACAAGGTTTCCTGTCTCTTCGCCGGGACCCGTGACACCGACCGCGCCAGTGGCCCCGTTGCAGCGTCCGCTCCTGCATATGACGTCGGCAGCGAACGAGGCGCCTGCGTCATTCTCGACACCGAAGTCGCTGTAGACCGCGTTCATCACCGTGAACGTCAGCGGATCCACGATCGGGTTCGATCCGCCCTGCCCACCGCATGCTTTGTTGTCCACGCAGTCGATCATGAAACTGAAGGTACCGAACGGAGTATTTGCGCCCGGCGCAAGAACGATCACGTTAGCCGGTCCGCTCGGACCCGACGCGAACACGATGTTCTTGATGTCGCCAATTGACGTGTTCGCTGCGTTGAACGAAAAGACCGAGTGCGGGCCGCCCGTCAGCACGAAATCGAGATCCGACCGCAGGCTCACGGTTACGTCGATATCCGCGCCGTTCTGCACCAGCGTCACGGTTCCGTACGGAGCCGAGCCAAATGCGGCAACGTCCGTCGCGTCGAACGTATAGACGACATCCGCGGAAGCGGCAGCGGTGCCAAGGGCAAGAATTCCCCCAGCGAAGGCACAGACGAGTGATTTGAGGTTCATTTGCCGTTCCAGGATAGCCGAGCTCAGGTTTATCTAGAAGCAGCTTTTGTGCCAATTCCGCAAGTAGTTGATGGCCAAGTGGTTTTCACAGCGAAATCTGCCATGGGTGTAAAACCCCCCGACGCTGCGCCGCTTCGTTCCAGGAACTCGGATGCGCAGCAGACCGGTGTGAGTCGACGGAAAAACCGGGAGGCCAGGCCCGGTTTCCCCGTCGATGCCGCCGGCGCGCTTCTTCAGGCCTTCCGCTCCTGCCACCCCGGCACCGGAAACACCGGCTTCGCCTGCGCTGCGCTCTCCGGCAGCACCACCTTCGGTTCCCCGCCGCGGTTCTGGATGCACGCCGATGCGATGTGCGTGTTCTGACCCTTCGCGTCGAACTGGATCGGCCCGCCGATCATCACGTGCTCGGCGATGTTCGTCTTGCGCAGCGCGTCGGCCAGCTGCGCGCCGTCGGCGGTGCCGGCGCGCTTGAAGGCGTCGGCGGCGATCATCATCGCCTCGAAGGTGAAGCCCACGTTCAGCGCGTGGAACATCAGCTTCTCCTGCGGGAACTGCTTGTTGAACTGCGCCTCGACGCGCCGGGTGAGTTCGGCCTTCGGGTTGTACCAGGGCACGTTCGAAATGCAGTAGTCGGAATACTTGTTGCCCAGCGCCTTGTAGAACTGCGCCTCGTACATGCCGGGCGATCCGGGGCTGAGCACCGCCTGCGGCGACCAGCGCTGCTTGACCAGCTCGCGCACGAGCAGGATCGCGTCGTTCAGACGGCTCACCAGCAGGATGAAGTCGGCATTCGTGGCCTTGGCCTTGGCGACTTCCACCGACAGGTCGCGCGCTTCGCGATCGTAGGCGATGGTGTCGACGATCTTGAACGGCAGGTAGTCGAGCTTCGGCAGGATCGCCGCAATGCCCTTGGCCATCGACGTGCCGAAGGTGTCGTTCACGTGCATGAAGACGGCGCTGCGCGGCGCGCGCCCGGTGGCCTGGAAGAGGTCGCGCGTGAGCGCCAGGCCGTTCGTGATGAGTTCGCCCGCCGTGGTGAAGTTGCGGAAGGTGTACTTGTAGCCCTGCTCGGTGATCTGCGGCGCTGCGGCGATGTTGACGACGAGCGGCACCTTGCGCTGCTCGGCCACCTGCGCGATCGCGGCGGTGGGGCCGGAGTCGAAAGCGCCCATAAGCACCTGCGCACCCTCGTCGATCAGCTTCTCGGCGCGCGAGCGGGCGACGTCGACGTTCGACTCGATGTCGGCGTTCATCAGCTCGACGTCGACGCCGTACATCTCCTTCAGCAGCGCCGGCGAGATGTCGGCGCCGCGCTGGCACGACTGGCCGATGAAGGCCAGCGCCCCGGAGCGCGGCAGCAGCACGCCGACCTTCAGCTTCTTCGACTGCGCGCGGACGAGCGCGGGCGCGGCGAGCGTGGTTGCACCGGCGGCCGCCGCTGCGCGGTTGAAATCACGACGCGTGAATCCGGTCATGCTCCTCTCCTTCGTGGTGTTTGTTCGGTGCGGCAGCGGATCTGCCGGAATCGAAAGCGGGTAACCCTATCACGCCGGCGGCGCCTGATCACGCAGAACGCGCTTCAGGATTTTCCCGGTCGCGCTCTTCGGCAGCTCCTGCACGATGTCCACGCGCACCGGTACCTTGTAGGCGGCGATGTTCGCGCGGCACCAGGCTATGACATCCTCGGGGGCGATCGCCTGCCCCGCCCTCGGCACGACGGCCGCCACCACCTGCTCGCCCTTCTCCGGATGCGGAATGCCGTAGACGGCCACTTCCTGCACCTGCGGCAGCTTGTACAGGTACTGCTCCAGCTCGGCCGGCCACACCTTGAAGCCCGAGACGTTGATCATGTCCTTGACGCGATCGACGATGTAGACGTAGCCGTCGGCGTCCATGCGTCCGATGTCGCCCGAATGCAGCCAGCCGCCGCGCAGCGTCTGCGCGGTGTCTTCCGGGCGGTTCCAGTAGCCGAGCATCACGCCGGGGCCGCGGATGCAGATCTCGCCCCATTCGCCGTGCGGCACTTCGCGATCGTTCTCGTCGAAGATCTTCAGCGTGAAGCCTTCCACCGCCCGTCCCACCGAGCCGAAGCGGTGCTCGACGAGGTCGTTGTAGCAGGCGAAAGGCGAGCATTCGGTGAGGCCGTAGCCCTCGTAGACGCGCCGGCCGAAGCGTTCGGTCCAGCGGCGCGAGATCTCCTCGGGCATAGTCGCCGCCGCCGACATCTCATAGCGGATCGACGAGAGATCCCATTTCGAGAGATCCATCGACAGCAGGCCGATGAAGATCGTCGGCACGCCGAAGAACAGCGTGTGATGGTCGCGCTGGATCGCATCGAGCACGACGTCGGGCACGAAGCGACGGAACAGGCACACCGTGGAGCCGGCGAGAATCGCCGCGTTCAGGATGTAGTTCTGGCCGTAGACGTGGAAGAGCGGCAGGAACACGCACAGCCGGTCGTCGTCGCGGTAGCCCGAGTACTTCGCCGCGCTCGCCACGTTGGTTGCGATGTTCGACTGCGACAGCGTCACGCCCTTCGGAAAACCGGTGGTGCCCGACGAGTAGAGCAGCGCCGCCGGATCGTCGGCGGCGCGCTCGACCGGATCGAAGCGCTCCGGCTGGCCGGCGCACCACGGTGCGAGCGTGGGCGCGCCGCCGCTCGCCTCGCCCTCACAGACGACCACGTGCTTCAACGTCGGGCACGACGCGCGGGGAACGAACGGCACCAGTTCGGCGACCGTGAAGACGAGCACCGCGCCCGAGTCGTTCAGCAGGTACTCGACCTCGCCCGCGCGGAAGATCGCGTTGATCGACACCGGGATCGCGCCGATCTTCTGCGCGGCGTAATAGGTGGTGGCGTACTCGGGGATGTTCGGCAGG
>ERZ778017.1036-NODE-1036-length-30901-cov-5.795435_pt1 | contig 30901 bp, 25 predicted proteins | sample MGYA00375747_ERZ778017 | MGnify/ENA primary metagenome ERZ778017 (study PRJEB29350, sample SAMN05509838) | bioreactor metagenome | biome: bioreactor; material: wastewater | place: South Africa: University of Cape Town | collected 2014-03-17 ...
GCCCGGGGTCAGGATGCCGGAAGGCAGCAGGTGCAGAGCGTACTTCTCATCACCGACCACCACGGTGTGCCCGGCGTTGTTGCCGCCGTTGAACTTCACGACCCAGTCCGTGCGGTCGGCGAGCAGGTCGGTCGCCTTGCCCTTCCCCTCGTCTCCCCATTGCACTCCGACGATGACGATTCCTGGCATGAGACGACCCCCGGAAGGTGTGGGAACGGGTTACGCCCCATCCTATCGGGCCGCCCGACAGCGCCGACGAAACCCGCTCGGGATGGATGTCCCGGCCCACCGCACCCGTGGTCGCAGCCCACCACGCCCGTGGCTCCGGCCCACCACGCCCGTGGCCGCAGCCCACCGCACCCGTGGTCCCGGCCCACCGCGCCCGTGGCCGCGAGCTGCCGCGCCCGTGGCCGCGAGCTGCCGCGCCCAGTAGTGTGGCGCCATGACCACGCCCGCCACCGAGGCCGCGACTCGTTCCGTCGAGGCGACCGGCCTGTCCTGGTGGCCGTGGGCGCGCGTCGCCGTGGCAGCGCTGATCATCGCGGCGCTCGTCGCGCAGGCGTCGGTGAGCATCGGCGGTGCGGTGGATGCGCATCGGGATGTCGCGACGACGACGGTGAACTTCTTCAGCTTCTTCACTGTGCTCTCGAACCTGCTGGCCGCCATCGTGCTGGCGTGGGCGGCAGGCTGGGCGCTGACCGCCGGGCGCGCGCGGGCGGGCGACCCACGCGGACTCGCGATAGCGCTGGCGTGTGTCACGACCTACATGATCGTCACCGGGATCGTCTACAACACGCTGTTGCGCGGCATCCCGCTCCCGCAGGGCACCACCGTGGAGTGGGCCAACGAGGTGCTGCACGTGGCAGGGCCCCTGTTCCTGCTGGTCGACCTGCTGCTCGCACCGCGGCGACGGCTCCTCGGCTGGGGCGCGGTCGGCGCCGTGCTCGCCTTTCCCATCGTGTGGCTGGCCTACACGCTCGTGCGCGGGCCGGTCACCGTGAATCCGATCACCGGCGATGCCTGGTGGTACCCCTACCCGTTCCTGAACCCGCACACCTTCGCGAACGGCTACGGCACTGTCGTGCTGTACATCATCGGCATCGCGATCGTCATCGCCGCCGTCGCGGGCGGCGTCGTGGGGGTGGGGCGGCGGCGAGGGCGTCAGGGCATGCGCGCACTCCCGGAAAGCGAGTGACGAGCGCGGCGAGGGCCCCCGGCGGCAGCGACCGGCGGCCGGGAGCGGCCGGGCACCCTCAGTAGACTTGAGCGCATGTCGAAGGTCCTGCAGTCCCTCCCCGTCGGCGAGCGCGTCGGCATCGCCTTCTCGGGTGGTCTTGACACCTCGGTCGCCGTCGCCTGGATGCGCGACAAGGGTGCGATCCCGTGCACGTACACCGGGGATCTGGGGCAGCCCGACGAGACCGACATCGACGCGATCCCGGGCCGGGCCGCTCAATACGGCGCGGAGGTCTCACGCCTGGTCGACTGCAAGCGCGCGCTCGTCGAAGAGGGCTTCGGCGCCCTGGCATGCGGCGCCTTCCACATCCGTTCCGCCGGCCGCACCTACTTCAACACGACGCCCATCGGCCGCGCCGTCACCGGCACGCTGCTGGTGCGCGCGATGAAGGAGGACGGCGTGGACATCTGGGGCGACGGCTCCACCTACAAGGGCAACGACATCGAGCGGTTCTACCGTTACGGGCTGCTGGCCAACCCCGCGCTGCGCATCTACAAGCCATGGCTCGACCCCGACTTCGTGGGCGAGCTCGGCGGCCGGGCCGAGATGTCGGCGTGGCTCGTCGAGCACGGCTTCCCCTATCGCGACGCGGCCGAGAAGGCGTACTCCACGGACGCCAACATCTGGGGCGCCACACACGAGGCGAAGACCCTCGAGCACCTCGACGTGTCGCTGGAGACCGTCGAGCCGATCATGGGCGTGCGGTTCTGGGATCCGGCCGTCGAGATCGCCACGGAGGATGTCACCGTCACGTTCGACGAGGGTCGGCCGGTCGCGCTGGACGGCGTCGGGTTCGACGACCCCGTCGCGCTCGTGCTCGAGGCCAACCGCATCGGAGGACGGCACGGGCTGGGGATGAGCGACCAGATCGAGAACCGCATCATCGAGGCGAAGTCACGAGGGATCTACGAGGCGCCCGGCATGGCGCTGCTGTTCATCGCGTACGAGCGCCTGGTCAACAGCATCCTCAACGAGGACACCCTCGCGACGTACCACGAGCAGGGGCGGCGCCTGGGCCGGCTGATGTACGAGGGCCGCTGGCTCGAGCCGCAGGCGCTCATGCTGCGTGAGTCGGTGCAGAAGTGGGTGGGCTCGTCGATCACCGGCACCGTCACGCTGCGACTGCGCCGTGGCGAGGACTACACGATCCTCGACACCGTCGCGGCCGGCATGTCGTACGCGCCCGAGAAGCTGTCGATGGAGAGAGTGGGAGACGCCGCGTTCGGCCCGACCGACCGGATCGGCCAGCTGACGATGCGCAACCTCGACATCGCCGACTCGCGGGCGCGGCTCGAGCAGTACGCGGCGAAGGGACTGATTGGCGGCGCGACCGGGGAGCTCGTGGGCCGGCTCGAGCAGGGCGCCGCCGACGAGATCGCCGAGGGCACGGCCGAGACGCAGCAGGCGGTGGCCGCGGTCGATGAGGCCGTCGAAGGAGCGGCGTTCGACGCCGGCACCGACTGACGGCGCCGGCGGCATGTCGGGTGTGCCGGATCTTCGTCGAGAAGCGGCATCCCGGCTGAGAGTCCTCGCGTCGCACGGATCCCGGCTGAGAGTCCTCGCGTCGCACGGATCCCCGGCCGGGATCGCGATCCTCGAATGACGGATGCCACCGCTCGACAGGGACACGCGGCCAGCCGAAGGCGACGGCACAGACTGCTGAGAGTTTGCACAGCATTGTGCAAACTCGTTTGTACACACGCTTGTGCAAGTTCTACGCTGGACGCATGTCCGTTCCGCTTCCCCGCCGTAAGGATGCCGCGCACAACCGCGCAGCCATCCTCATCGCCGCCGTCGCTGTGCTCGCCGATGATCCGCTGGCCTCGGTCGACACGATCACGAAGGCCGCCGGCCTGTCCCGTCGAGCCTTCTACGGCCACTTCGAGGATCGCGACGCGCTGATCACCGCGGTCATCGCCGAGGGAGCCGAGCGCTTCAACGCGATCGCGGCAGCGGTCACCGACGACGACCCGCGGATCGCGCTCGCGCACCTCGCGACCGCGCTGTGGGGCGAGGCCGAGCACGTGCATGCGGCAGCCGCGATCGCCTTGAACGACCGACTCGTGCGCAGGACGGCCGAGGCCCTTGCCCCCGTGCGTGCGCGACTCGGCGAGATCTGCCGGAGCGGCTACGAGCGCGAGGTGCTGCGCCGCGACATCCCGCCCGCGGTCACTGCACGTCTGGTCGAGGAGGCCGCGCGCGGGGTGATCACGCACATCGACCCGCAGACGACGCGCGAGCACCGGTTGGCGACGCGGGCGGTGCTCAGCGTCGCCGGAGTGGACTGGAGCGAGATCGACGACCTGATCGACCAGGAGCGGGCATGAGGATCGAGTTGCACGATGTGGCGAAGGGCCCCGCGCGCGCTCGCGCCCTCGAGCCCACCTCGACGGCGTTCGAGACCGGCACCGCCGTGCTCGTCGAAGCGGAGACCGAGCAGCGCCCCACCGTGCTGGGGCTGATCGCGTCGGGGCGGATGAGGCCCGACGCCGGCGCGGTCCTCGTCGACGGCCTCTCCGACGCGCGCCGCATCCGTGTGCGCACCGCCCTCGTGGACGCGCCGGACGTCTGCGATCCCGCCCCGGATGTCACCGTGTACGGCCTCGTCGAAGAAGAGCTCATGTTCGCCGGACGCCCGGCGAACCTCATCTCGGCTCGCCGATGGCTCGACGAGAACGGCTTCGGCGCGCTCGGCCGGATGCCGATCTCGGCCGTCGCCCCGCGCGAACGCATCTCGCTGCTGCTCGAGCTGACCGCCTTGCGCACGCGCGTCGAGGCGATGGTGCTCGTCTCGCCCGACCGGCACGGCGGCGACCCCCGCGACTGGTGGCGAGTCGTCGAGGACTTCGCTGCTCGTGGCTACGCCATGCTCGTGGTCGCCGGTCGCGCATCGGCGACGGTGCTGCGCGGCACGGACGTCGCGGCCGACCTCGGCGCGGTCGCCGACGAGGGCGATGCCGTCGGCTCCACGCTCGGCCACACGCGCGGCTCCACGCTCGGCCACACGCGCGGCCAAGAGAACATTCCGGATGCGGCATGCGATGAACTGCCCCGGCCGAAGGACGTCTTCGACGAGCCCGACGACACGGCGGGCCAGCAGCGGCCGCCGGTCGCGCTCGGCACGACGGGACGGCACGATCCCGTCATCCACGACGACTTCCTCATCTACGACGACCCGGGCGACGGGGCGGGCGGGTCGGTGTCTGACGCCCGCGCCGACGCCGCAGAGCACGACGACGCCGCAGACGCAGCAGACGACGCAGACCCCGACGACGCAGACGACGACGCAGGCGCCGCAGACCCCGACGCCGCAGAGGAGGACCAGCGGTGAAGATCCCCGCCATGATCGCCGCCGAGCTGCGGCGGCTGACCTCCACGAAGATGGGCGTTCTGGCCCTGATCGCCCTGGTGGCCGTGCCGATCCTCTACGGCGGACTGTACCTCTGGGCGAACCAGGACCCGTATGGCAAGTTCAGCGAGGTGCCCGTGGCGCTCGTCGACGACGACCAGGGCTCGGGCGAGGTGAACTACGGCGACAAGATCGCCGACGAGCTGCTCGAGGGCAAGGCGTTCGCGTGGCACCGGATGACGGCGACCGAGGCCGCGGACGCACTGCACCGCGGCGAGGTCGACTTCTCGGTGACGATCCCGAAGGACTTCTCCGACGCCCTCACCAGCGTCTCAAGCGGCGATCCCCGTCAGGCGCGGATCGAGCTGGAGACCAACGACGCGAACAACTACCTCGCCTCGACGATCGGCGACCAGGCGGTCGAGAAGATCCGCTCGTCCGTCGCCCAGCTCGTCGGCCGTGAGGCGGCCGGTCGCATGCTCACCGCATTGTCCGACATCCGCGGAGATCTCCTCACCGCCGCAGACGGTGCCGGCCGGATCAACGACGGCGCGCAGGCCGCCTCCGACGGTGCCGGCACGCTGCGCGACGGCGCATCCCAGCTGGCGACCGGCGCGAAGAAGCTGTCCGCGGGCGCCCACCAGGTCGCCGACGGCGCGGCGCAGCTCGCACGGGGTGCGAAGAAGGTCGCCGACGGGGCGCACCAGGTAGCCGCCGGCACGAGCGAGATCGCGGGCTACGCCGACGAGGCCGGCAGAGCCGTGCAGGCGGTCACCGACGCGCTACCCGGAGCTCGGCGCGACATCGCGCAGGCGATGCGCGACCAGGGGCTCGCGCAGGACCAGATCGACGAGGTGCTGACCGCCCTCGACCCCGTCGCCGACAAGCTGCGCACCGGCGACGCGAAGGTGCACGATGCCGTCGGCAGGATCGACCGGCTCGCGGCGGGCGCTGCGCAGGTCGCGAGCGGCGCCGATCAGCTCGCGACGGGCGCGACACGCGTGTCGTCGGGAGCGGCGCAGGTCGCCGACGGGACGGACGCCGCGGTGAGCGGCGCGGTACAGCTACGGGGCGGCGCCGCGTCGCTTCAGCAGGGGCTGGGCACCCTGCACGACGGAGTGACCCAGCTACGCGACGGCCTCGCTGACGGCGCCGCGCAGATCCCGGCATCCACGAAGGACCTCCGCGCGGCCCAGGCGAAGACCATCGCCGATCCCGTCCAGACCGCATCGGGAAAGGTGGCCGCCGCCGAGGACTACGGCGCGGGCCTGGCGCCGTTCTTCGCCGCGCTGGCCGGATGGATCGGCATCTACGCGCTGTTCCTCATCGTCAAGCCGGTGTCCAAACGGGCGGTCACGGCGCTGCGCAAGCCGGTGCGGGTCACGATGGCGGGCTGGCTGACCCCGGCGCTGCTAGGCGGCGTGCAGATGGTCGGGCTGTTCGGTGTGCTCGCGCTGGCGCTCGGGTTCGGGTTCGCCAACCCGTGGGGAACGCTCGGCGTCATGGTCGCGGCATCCTTCACCTACGCGGCCATCATCCTGGCGCTGAACGTCTGGCTCGGTTCCGTCGGGCAGTTCCTCGGTCTCGTGCTGATGGTGCTGCAGCTGGTCGTCGCCGGCGGCACGTTCCCCTGGCAGACGCTGCCGGCGCCGCTGGCCGCGCTGCACCACGTGCTGCCGATGGGCTTCGTGGTCGATGCCATGCGTCAGCTCATGTACGGCGGTGACCTCGGCCGGGCCGGGTCCGACCTGCTGGTGCTGGCCGGCTGGCTCGTGGCGGCCCTCGCGCTGGCGGCCCTGGGGGTGACCCGCATGACCCACCGCCGCACCCTGCGCGACCTGCAGCCCAGCCTGATCGGGTGACGTCCCCTGGGGAGGCGGGTGCTGCCCCACCGCGGGACGCCGCGCCGCCCGTGGTTTGCGTACGCCGACGATATGCGCCGACTCGTACCATCGACATCATGCGCGTGTTGGTGGTCGAGGATGAGCTGTACATGGCAGAGGCCATCCGCGACGGACTGCGCCTGGAGGCCATCGCCGCCGACATCGCCGGTGACGGCGACACCGCGCTTGAGCTGCTCGGCATCAATGCCTACGACATCGCCGTGCTCGACCGCGACATCCCGGGCCCGAGCGGCGACGAGGTGGCCGCCCGGATCGTGGACTCCGGCAGCGGCATCCCCATTCTCATGCTCACCGCGGCCGACCGGATCGACGACAAGGAGACCGGCTTCGAGCTCGGCGCCGACGACTACCTCACGAAACCGTTCGCACTGCGCGAGCTGGTGCTGCGGCTGCGCGCCCTCGACCGGCGACGCGTGCACAGCCGGCCGCCCGTCCAGGAGATCGCGGGCCTGCGCCTGGATCCGTTTCGCCGCGAGGTGTATCGCGATGGCCGGTACATCGCCCTGACCCGCAAGCAGTTCGCCGTGCTCGAGGTGCTGATGACAGCCGCCGGCGGCGTCATCAGCGCCGAGGAGCTGCTCGAGCGCGCCTGGGACGAGAACGCCGACCCGTTCACGAACGCGGTGCGCATCACGGTCTCGGCGCTGCGCAAACGCCTCGGCGAGCCCTGGCTCATCGCCACCGTGCCCGGCGTGGGATATCGCATCGACACCGGACCGGATGCCGCGGGGCAGGATGCCGCCCCACAGGATGCCGCCCCACAGGATGCCGCCGCGCAGGAGCTGGGCCGCCATGCGTAGGGCGCCGGGGCTGAGCGTGCGGCTGAAGCTCACCCTCAGCTACGCCGGATTCCTCGTGCTGGCCGGCGCGCTGCTGCTGACCGTGGTCTGGGCGTACCTGCTGCGATACGTGCCCCGGAAGGCCGTCTACGTCGACAGCGGCTTCTTCCCCGGCCGGGAAGACCTCGTCGAGGCGTTCGTGCCGAAGGCGGCGTGGGCGCTCGTGGCCGTGCTGCTGTTCGGGTTGGCCGCCGGATGGGTGCTGGCCGGCCGGATGCTGGCTCCGCTCGCCCGTATCGCCGAGGCCACCCGCAAGGCGGCCAGCGGATCGCTCTCGCACCGCATCGACCTGCCGGGCCGTCGCGACGAGTTCCGTGAGCTCGCCGACGGGTTCGACGCGATGCTCACGCAGATAGAGGCGCACGATGCAGAGCAGCGCAGGTTCGCCGCCAACGCCTCGCATGAGCTGCGCACCCCGCTGGCAGTCACCCAGATCCTGCTCGACGTCGCTCGGCGCGATCCCGAGCGCGACAGCGGTGAGCTCATCGAGCGCCTGCGTGTCATCAACGACCGCGCCATCGAGCTCACGGAGGCGCTGCTGATGCTCAGCCGCGCCGACAACCGCTCGTTCGCGACCGAGCACATCGACCTGTCCCTGTTGGCGGAGGAGGCCACCGAGACGCTGCTTCCGCTGGCCGAAGAGCGGGGCGTGTCCGTCTCCACGGCCGCGGAGGCCGCCGGCACGATCGGATCACGCGCCTTGCTGCTGCAGCTGACCACCAACCTGGTGCACAACGCGATCGTGCACAACCTTCCCGCCCACGGGCACGTGCGGGTGACCACCGCCACCGCTCGCACGACGGTCGCCCTCACCGTCGAGAACACCGGCACACAGCTGTCGCCGGCGCTGGTTGCGACCCTCACCGAGCCGTTCCAGCGCGGCACCGGCCGCATCCGCGACGACCACGTCGGGGTGGGCCTGGGCCTGGCCATCGCGAAGAGCATCACCCGCGCCCACGACGGCACCCTCACGCTCGCACCGCTGCCGGCCGGCGGGCTGCGCGTGAGCGTGCACCTGCCCGCCACGACACCTCCCGCATGAGCTCAGCCCACCGGGAAGTCGAAGTACGTGTCGGGGTACGGTTCGTCGCGCAGCGTGTAATGCCACCACTCGCACGGATACGCGTCGAAGCCCGCGGCCTGCATGATCGACCGCAGATGGTCGCGGTTGCACGCGGCATCCCTCCCGATCCCATCGGCGTCGTGGTGCGAGACGGCATCCATCAGATCGTGGCCGCCGCCCATCCCCGTCTGCTCCCCCGTCGCCAGGTGATAGAGCGTGATGTCGACGGTGCTGCCGCGGCTGTGGCCCGACCGTGCCGCGACGTACCCGCGGGTGAACATCTCCTGTCTGTCGATGTTCGGGTAGTGCCGGAGCTTGGTCCGGCCGTCCTCCGGCCGGCACGACCAGCGCACGAAGTCGTCCACCGCGCGCTGCGGGCGGTAACCGTCCCACAGCAGCAGGCCGAAGCCGTCGGATGCCGCGGCATCGCGAGCTCCGGCCAGGGCATCGCACAGCGCCCGGGTTCCGACGATGCGGTTGACGAGGTACCCGTCCACGGGCCGGCCGGTGAAGTTGTCCCACGTGGCGTACTTCGCGTCCCATCGGATGCCGCCGACCAGCTCGTCGACGAAGACGAAGTCCGCGTTCATCGGCGTGTCGCGCTCATCGCGAACGACACGAGACGATCGAGCACCTCGGGCAGTCCGAGCCCGGCGGCGGCCATCATCCGCGGATACCGGCTGTACGAGGTCATGCCAGGGAACGTGTTCACCTCGTTGAGCACGACCTCGCCGTCGGCGGTCAGGAACATGTCCACACGCGCGAGGCCGCGGCATCCCAGCACCCGATAGACCGCACGCGCGGTCTGCTGCACGCGCGCACGCGCGTCGGCGGGGATGCCGGCCGGCACCACCATCGCGGAGTTCTCCGAGCGCACCTCGGGGGCCTCCTCCTGATGGATCCGGAAGAAGCCGTGCGTGAGCCGGATCTCGTCGACCTCGCCGACGACGAGGCCGGCCGCATCCTCCAAGACGGCGCAGCCGACCTCCCGGCCGGTGACGGCCGCCTCGATCAGCACCTTCGTGTCGTACTGCCGCGCGGCATCCACCGCATCGTGCAGGTCGTCCGCGCGCTCCACTCGACTTACGCCGAACGACGAGCCCGAGCGTGCCGGCTTCACGAAGACCGGATACGTCAGGCGTGCGGCATCCACGTGCCCGTCGGCGGTGACCGTCCAAAACGTCGGGGTCGGGATGCCCGCGCTGCGGGCCACGAGGTAGGCGAGGGACTTGTCCATGCACAGTGCGGAGCTCGGGATGTCGCAGCCCACGTAGGGGATGCCGGACAGCTCCAGCAGCCCCTGCACGGACCCGTCCTCGCCGAATCGGCCATGCAGGACAGGCAGCACCACGTCGATCGGGACGGGCCGGTATCCGTCCGGATCCTGCACGAGCAGGCCGTGGATGCCGCAGTCCGGCGACAGCGTCACGGGTCGGCTCTCGTCCTGCTCCCACTCGGCGTGCGGCCGCGCACACAACCGCCATCGGCCGGCGCGCGTGATCCCGATGTACAGCGGCTCGTACGCGTCGGGGTCGAGGCTGCGCGCGACCTCCTGGGCGGACTTCACCGAGACCGGGTGCTCTTCACCGACTCCGCCGAACAGGACGGCGATCCTCACGGGGGCGGAGGCCTCCGCGGGGGAGGCGATCTTCTCGGGGGCCGGGACCTCCACTGGGGAGGCGATCTTCACCGGGGACATGTGACCTTCTCTCGAACTCGCGGCAGTTCACGATGGTGGCCTGTACGACGTCGCGCAGGGCGTGCGTGGTGTAGTACGCGGTGTGCGGCGTGATGAGCGCGTTCGGCAGCTGCCGCAACCGCTCGAGAGGGGCGGCAGCGCGGTCGCGGTCGGAGGCGCGGGCGCGGCCGGAGGCACGGTCGGAGGCGCGGGCGCGGTCGCGGTCGGAGGCGCGGGCGCGGCCGGAGGCACGGTCGGTGTAGAAGATGCCCTCCTCGCCCTCGACGACGTCCAGCGCCACGGCTCCCAACGTGCCCTCGGCCAGCGCCTCGGCCAGAGCGGCGGTGTCGATGAGCCCGCCGCGGCCGGTGTTCACGACGATGGCGCCGGGCTTCAGCCGCGCGATGCGTGCGGCGTCCAGCAGGTGATGGGTCTGCGCGGTCAGGGGCGTGTGCAGCGTCACGAGGTCGCTGCACATCAGCAGATCGTCCAGTCCGACGTAGGTCGCCACGGTCTTGGGTGTGCGATCGTGCGCAAGCACGCGGCATCCGAATCCGCGCAGCCGGTCGATGACGGCCGATCCGATGCGGCCCGTGCCGATTACTCCGACGGTCATGTCGCGCAGTTCCCTGCCGCGCACCGGATTCAACCGGAAGTCGCCGGACTCGGCGCGGGTGACGATCGATCGCGCATCGCGCGCGGCCATCAGCATGAGCATCAGCGTGTAGTCGGCGACGCTGTCGGGCGAGTAGGCCACGGGCTCCACCTGGATGCCCACGCGGTGCGCGGCATCCAGGTCGATGTGGTTGCAGCCGGCGCTGCGCGTGGAGAGGTACTCGACGCCGACGTCGCGCAGCGCGCGAAGGGCGGGTGCGCTCACCCGGCTCTTGTGGTCGACGCTCACGCAGCGGCTTCCGCGCGCGAGGTCGACGTTGTGCACGGACACCGCCGTCTCGCTCATGCGCACAGTGAGGCTGAACCGGGGCGCGACGCGCCGGAACAGCGCGGCCTCGTCGCGTTCGCAGCCGTAGATGAAGATGGTGTCTGCCACGCCTCCCAGCCAAGCGACCGGGGTGTTGCCCGCGCGTATGCGGTTCTCGATACACCGGCGATATGCGCGCCGCCGGCCCAGACATCCCGCCCCCTCGTGCGTCAAATTCATATGAATTTCGCGAATGCACATCGAATTGCCGGCGGTTTGATGTGCATTCGTCGAATTCATGTGAATTTGGCGCACACGGCGCAGCGGCGCAGGGGCGCACGCGGCGCGGGGCGGAACGCGAGCGGGATTCGGGTTCCATTCCGGCGGACGATACGATGCCAGGACGCCCCGCGTACCCGACGCGCGGGCCGATTCACCCCGTCAGACGTTCACCGCTGAAGAGTCCACCCGTGTCAGAGCCACCCGCACCCGCCGCCACGAAGAAGATGTCCGTCGGCCGGAAGATCGGCGTCACCGCGTTCAGCGTGCTCGCCGGCATCGTCGTGATCGGCGTCGTGGCCGCGGGCCTGCTCGCGTTCACGATCCAGCGCTCGTTCCCGGTGCTCGACGGCGAGATCACCGCCGCCGGTCTGCACGACAAGGTCACCGTGCTGCGCGACGACCGCGGCATCCCGACCATCACCGCGGACGACACTCACGACCTGTTCTTCGCGCAGGGCTACGTGCACGCGCAGGACCGCTTCTGGGAGATGGACTTCCGGCGACATGTGACCAGCGGCCGTCTGTCCGAGCTGTTCGGCGCGTCGCAGCTGCCCACCGACCGGTTCCTGCGCACGCTCGGCTGGCGCACCGTCGCCGAGAAGGAGGTGGACCTGCTCTCCGACGACGCGAAGGCGTACTACCAGGCCTATGCCGACGGCGTGAACGCCTATCTGACCGACCACCACGCGGCGGCGGTCTCGCTCGAGTACGCCGTGCTGAACCTGCAGAACCCCGGCTACACGATCCAGAAGTGGACGATCGCCGACTCGCTGGCGTGGCTGAAGGCGATGGCCTGGGACCTGCGCGCGAACCTCGGGGACGAGACCGACCGCGCACTGCTGGCCGGCGCCGGCTACACACAAGAGCAGATCGGCGACCTCTACCCGCCCTATCCGTTCGATGACAATCCGGTGATCGTGCCCCAGCTGTCGACGGATGCCCCGGGGCCTGCGGCGCAGCCTGCGGCCAAAGCCGCCGGTGACGTCAGCGAGAAGCCCGCCTCCGACGCACAACGCAGTGCGCCGGCATCGATCCAGTGGACGCAGGTCGACGACGTGATCGAGGCTGCCAGCGCCCTCATCGGTCCGGTGGGCGAGGGCATCGGCTCGAACTCGTGGGTGGTCTCCGGCGACCTCACCGCGTCGGGCAAGCCGCTGCTGTCGAACGACCCGCACCTGGGCGCGGCCATGCCGAGCATCTGGCATCAGATCGGGCTGCGCTGCGCGACGGTGTCGGATGCCTGTCCGTTCGATGTCGCCGGATTCGGCTTCTCCGGCGTCCCGGGGGTGATCATCGGGCACAACGCGAAGATCGCGTGGGGATTCACGAACCTCACCACCGACGTGACCGACCTGTACCTGGAGCGCGTGCAGGGCGACCAGTACTGGCGCGACGGGAAGCTCGTGCCGCTGGAGATCTCGCACCAGACGATCAAGGTCGCAGGCGGCGACGATGTCGATCTTGAGATCCGCTCGACGAACAACGGGCCGATCATCTCCAGCGTCAATGACGACGACGCATCGATCGCGCGGCATCCGGTCACCGGCACCGACGGCAAGGTCACCGAGCCGGCGAAGATGCCCGACGGTCAGACCGCCGTCGCGCTGAAGTGGACCGCGCTGAGCCCCGGCACGACGGCCGAGGCGATCTTCACCCTCGACGTGGCGCACGACTTCGCCGGATTCCGCGCCGCCGCGGAGCAGTTCGACGTGCCCGCGCAGAACCTCGTCTACGCCGACGTTGACGGCAACATCGGATACCAGGCGCCGGGCAAGCTGCCGATCCGCGGTGACGGCGACGGGTCCATGCCTCAGCCGGGATGGGATTTCGCCTACGACTGGAAGGGCTACATCCCGTTCGACAAGCTGCCGGTGTCGTACAACCCCGCCGAGGGCTATATCGTCACCGCCAACAACGCGATCGTGGGCGACGACTACCCGTACTTCCTCACTGACGACTGGGACTACGGGTGGCGCGCCGCGCGCATCACCGATCTCATCGAGCGCAAGTCGGCCGACCACAAGCTCACCGTGCAGGACATGCGCGACATCCAGGCGGACACCGCCTTCTGGATCGGCAAGAAGCTCATCACGGCCTACCAAGACGTCACGGTCGACGACAAGAACGTGCAGACCGCCCTGCACCTGTTCGACTTGTGGGACAGCCAGAGCACGGTCGACTCAGCCGCCGCCGCCTACGCGAACGTCGTGTGGGACGAGCTCGTGCAGGATCTCTTCACGCGTCGGGACATCCCCGCACCCACCGGCAGCCAGAGCCGGCTGTTCCTCGTCGTCGCGAACCTGCTCGACCAACCCGACTCGGCGTGGTGGACGAACGAGAAGATCGGCGTGCGCGGACAGCAGCAGATGCTCGCCAAAGCGGCCACCGACGCGTACCACCGCCTGGTCGAGCTCGAGGGCCCGAACCCCGGGTCGTGGACCTGGGGCGGCATCCACACCCTGGAGCTGGCCAGCAGCACATTCGGCTCGAGCGGGATCGCACCGATCGAGTGGCTGTTCAACCGCGGGCCCGTCTCCGTCGGCGGGGGATCGAGTGTGGTGGATGCCACGGGCTGGGCCATCGGCCACGGCTTCGACGTCACGACGGTCCCGTCGATGCGCATGGTCGTCGATCTGGCGGACTTCGACGACTCCACCTGGACGAACCTCACCGGCCAGAGCGGGCACGCGTTCCACCCGAACTACGACGACCAGGTGGACGCGTGGCAGCACGCGCGGCCGCTCCCCTGGGCGTTCTCGGCCAAGGCCGTGCAGGCAGCCGCCGCGCACACGCTTGTGCTGAAGCCGTAGCGCCCGCGCCAGCCACCCGCCGTCCGGAAGTGCCGCTTCGCGAAGCTGAAGCGACCTCGTGAGACGGCGTCGCGCGGGTCCGCGATGCGCGAGTCACGACACCGGCGCCGGGCTGCCCATCGTGCCCGGCGGCCAGGCGTTCGGCAGGGCGCCGTGCGCGTCGGCCGGAACGATCCCCTGCCACGGCGTGATCGTGCGCAGCGCGCCGTTCTCGTCGTGCAGCAGGATCAGCTGCGGCCCCGACGCGTCCGCCAACGGATCGCCGCTCGGATACGGCGAGCCCTCGCTGCAGGTCTCCGGCGCCGAGACCACACGGATGTCGGCGCCGCCGGTCCCCTTGACCCAGCGCTCGACGTGCACCGTCCACACCGACACCGTGTAGCCGTACAGATCGGTCGTGCCCTGTTGCGCGCCGACCGTGCCGACCACGGCCGACGAGGCATCCGCCAGCGCGTCGGCGGGCGTGTCGAACGCGACCCAGTCGACGCAGGTCCCCGCCGTGACGAACGGACCGCCCGCGCATCCCGTCAGCGATCCCGCAAGCAGCGCACTCGCCGCCAGCGCTCCGACCCGACGTCGCCTCATGCGCTCATTATCGGGAACGTCGGCGTGACGCGCGGCGATCGTTACTCGACCGGTATGCCTCAATCGTTATATGACCGTTATCACCGCCCGGTCAGGGTTCTCGGAGGAAGCGTCCAGAAACGGCACCTACCGTGGTCCGGTCCCCGTCCCGGCACCCGATCGAGACGGCGGATGCCTCGGTTCGGTCGTTCGGCCGGCCGGTTCAGCACCCCGGCACAGCGCCGGGTCGTGCCGCGCGATCCCGTTGCCCGGCACATGCCGGGCCGAGGCGACCAGCCCGTCCGGGCGGCATCCTGCTGGAGATGCCCCCGTAGCCGGCGGCCCCGCAGGAGCCACCCCACGCAGACGGGACAGCACGAACATCGGAGCCCCGTGCGCCTTCGCACCCTCACCCACCCGAAGAAGTCCCTCCTCCTCGCCGTCATCGCGACGGCAGCGCTCGGTGTCGTGGCCGTCCCCGCCAGTGCTACCGGCCTTCCGCCGCGCGAAGACACCCCCACCACCATTCAGACCGGCCCCCGCCCGATCGATGAGAACGCCGCGTATTACGCGAACGTCGCGCGCGGCACCGTGAACCTTGCACACGGCAAGGTCAGCACGGCATCGCTGGATGCGCAGATCGCCGACATCCAGCACTCCGCGGATGCCTCGCCCGCCACCGTCCAGGCGATGACCGCGCAGCTGCGCACGATCACCGCCGACGTGGCCGCAGAGGTCGTCTCCTACGACAAGGAGCAGGCCCGCAAGGCCGCCGCGAAGAAGGCGGCCGCCGAGAAGGCCCGCCGACTGGCCGCGGCGAAGGCCGAGCAGGCCCGCCAGGCTGCGCACAGCTCGCAGCAGTCGGCGATGCCTGCCTCCACCGGCAGCGTCTCGGCCGCCGGCGGCAACTCCCCGTCGGCCGCCAGGGCATACGCACGCAGCGTCATGGCCAGCAGCTACGGCTGGGGCGCGGACCAGTTCCAGTGCCTGAACTCGCTGTGGAACCGCGAGTCGGGCTGGCGCGTGAACGCTGCAAACCCGTCGGGCGCCTACGGCATCCCGCAGGCGCTTCCCGGCTCGAAGATGGGCGCGGGCTGGCAGAGCAGCGCGACCGTGCAGATCAACTGGGGCCTGCGCTACATCAAGGCCCAGTACGGCACCCCGTGCGGCGCCTGGGGCCATTCCCAGTCCACCGGCTGGTACTGATCCACAGGTGGCGGACCCCCGAGGGTGCAGCTGACCGACGAGGGAGCGGGTGTTACCCACACCCTCGGCCGTCAGCTGCACCCTCGCGGTTAGGGGTGGGACCGGTCGACCAGGCCCCCGCCCGGGCCTGCGGCACCCCCGCCCGGGCCCGCGTCCGAGCCCGCCGGGCCCCCGGCCGAGCCCGCGACACCCGGGCCCGGGCCCGGGGTAGCCGCGCCCGGGCCCGGGTCGGCGGCGGCGAGCTCGTCGACCAGCATCGACGGCCTGTCGATGCGGCCGTTGCGATAGGCCTGTCTGCCCAGCATGTGCGCCGACAGCGGCGCGGTCGCCAGCTGGATGAGCACCACCGGCACGAGGAACGCCACGACCTGCCACGACCGCGACGACAGCGCGATCGCGACGCAGATCAGCAGGAGGCCGAGCACCTGCGGCTTCGTGGCGGCGTGCAGCCGGGTGGGCACGTCCTTGAACCGTGCCACACCGATCGCGGCAGTCAGGCACAGCAGCGCGCCGACGACCACCAGCACGACCGCTGTCGCATCGAGCACGGCGCCGAACGCGGCGGCATCCATCACTGCCCGTCCTTGCGCGCCACGAACCGCGCGATCGCGATCGAGCCGAACACCCCGACGGCCGCGATGATCAGCAGCACCGGCAGCGTGCGGGTATGGTGCCCGAGCACCATGTCGGCGCCGAGGATGCACAGCACCTCGGTCAGCAGCACGTCGGCCGCGACGGCGCGATCGAGGATCGACGGTCCGCGCACGATGCGCCACAGCGCCAGCAGCGCAGCGACGGCGAACACCACGGTGACGATCCAGAGCACAACGGTCATCGACTCACCTTCTTCAGCGCCTCGACCTGCGCGCGGGATCCGACGGCCCGCACGATGCGCTCCTCCCACCGCAGCACGCCGCGGCGGTGCTTCTCCACGTCGTCCTGCGAGCGCACGCCGATGAAGTGCAGATAGAGGATGTGATTGTCACGGTCGGTGTGCACGACGAGCGATCCCGGAATGAGGGATGCCGTGACCCCGACGTGCGTCATGATGAGGTCATCGTCCGTGCCCAGCCGAACGGCGATGATCGCCGACCCGGGCTGGCGGCGCCAGTCGATGGCCTGCCAGGCCACGGTGAGCGAGCCGAGCACGACGTTCCCGAGGAACTGGACGATGTAGGCCAGGCCCCACCAGAGGTTGATCCGACCGGAAAGCTCCACCGGCGGCAGCCGGAACACCCGGGTCACCACGAGCGCGACGACCAGGCCGCTGAGCGCTGCCAGCACCGTGAACTGGCCCCACAGCAGCATCCACAGCGCGATCAGCCAGACGAAGAACGGCAACTGGCGCCACAGCGTCTTCAGCGCGTTCACTGTCCGGCCTCCTCGTCGAGCTGCACGAGGTACACGGGATGCGAGATGCCCTCGCCGATCCGTGCGCACAGATCGTAGAGCGGACCGGCGAACACGGTCAAGGCGACGGTGACCGCGACCATGCCGGCGGTGGCCGCGGTCATGATCCGGGGGATGGCGCGCCGCTCGGACTGCACCGTCGCCGCAGGCGCGGCGTGCAGGTAGGCGACGCGGTCGAGCGTCTCCAGCTCGGCCTCGTCGGGCTCGTCGTTCTCGCGCCAGAACGACAGGTTCCACGCGCGCATCAGCGCGTACAGGGTCAGCAGCGAGGTCACGATGCCGCCGACGATCAGCACGATCATCAGCGGCGTGCCCACCTGAGCCGCCGCGGCGAACAGCGCGTACTTGCCGATGAACCCCGAGAACGGCGGCAGCCCGCCCAGGTTGATCGCCGGGATGAAGAACAGCACCGCCAGCACCGGGGCCGCGCGCATGAGCCCCTTCACCCGCAGGATCGACGTCGATCCCGCACGCCGCTCGATGAGTCCGACCGCGAGGAACAACGTCGTCTGCACGACGATGTGGTGCACGATGTAGTACGCGACGGCGCCGAACCCCGCCGGGGTGGCGATGGCCAGCCCGAACACCATGTAGCCGATGTGGCTGACCAGGGTGAACGACAGGATGCGCTTGAGCTCGGCCTGCGCGAGCGCGCCGAGGATGCCGATCACCATGGTCGCAAGGCCCACGATCAGCAGCAGCGTGTTCACGTCGCTGGTCGGGAACAGCTGCGTCTCGGTGCGGATCATCGCGTACACGCCGACCTTCGTGAGCAGGCCGGCGAACACCGCCGTGACCGGCGCGGGCGCCGTCGGATACGAGTCGGGCAGCCAGAACGACAGCGGGAAAACGGCCGCCTTGATCGCGAACGCGATCAGCAGCATGAGGTGCAGCACGAGCTGAGTGGACGCCGGCAGCTGCGCCATCCGCTCGGCGATCTGCGCCATGTTCACCGTCCCCACCGCCGCATAGATCATCGCGATGGCGGCCAGGAACAGGACCGACGACACCAGTGACACCACGATGTAGACGACGCCGGTGCGGATGCGCGACTCGGTGCCGCCCAGGGTGATCAGCACGTAGGAGGCCACCAGCAAGATCTCGAACCCGACGTACAGGTTGAACAGGTCGCCGGCGACGAACGCGTTGAAGATCCCGGCCGACAGGATCAGGTAGGTGGGATGGAAGATCGTGACCGGGGTGTCGTCGTCGCCGTCCGCGTAGCCCTGGCCCACCGAGAACAGCAGCACCGCCAGCAGCACCACGGCCGAGACGCCCACGAGCAGCGCCGAGAGCCGGTCGACGTACAGCACGATCCCGAACGGGATCGGCCAGCCGCCCACCGAGACGGCGACCGGCGTGTCCGAGGCATCCACAGCCATCAGCAGGATCGCGGCGATCACCACGACCGCCGAGAGGGTGATCACCGACGCCGCGATCTGCACGCGCCGGTGCCGGCCGGCCACGAGCGCGGTGGCCGCACCCAGCAGCGGGAGCATCACCAGCAGCGGGATGAGCGCGCTCATGCGCCGCCCCCCTTGTCGCCATCGCCATCGTCGGCCGTGCCGTCGGTACGGGTACCATCGCCCTTGCCGCCGTCGGGAGCGCCGGTCGGCGCGGCGCTGTCGAGGGGCGTGTCGCGCGGTGCGTCGTCGTCGATCGCGGAGTGGTCGGCGTGGTACAGCACGGTGATGGGTGCCGTGCTGACGTCGACGAAGTCGGACGAGATCTCCTCGTCGGCGTCTTCGACCTCGACCTCGTCGTCCAGAGCGTCCTCGTCGGCGGCGTGGTCGGGGGTGCGCAGCGCGACATCCTCTTCGTCGTCGGTGACGGTGTCGGCTTGGCCGAGCTGCCACGAGCGGTAGATGAGGGCCAGCAGGAAGGCCGAGACCGCGAACGTGATCACGATGGCGGTGAGGGTGAGTGCCTGCGGCAGCGGATCGCTGAAGTCGGCCTTGTCGCCGTCGCCGAAGAACGGCGGCAGGCCCGGTGCGCCCATGACGATCAACAGCAGCAGGTTGGCGGCATTGCCCAGCAGCAGGAACCCGATGAGCACACGGGTGAGGCTGCGTTCGAGCATCGCGTACACGCCGCACGCGAACAGCACCGCCATGATCACGATGAGGATGCCGCTGGCCGTCACGAGGCGACCTCCGCGGTGGGAGCGGCATCCTGCGTCTGCTCGAGCAGCTGCCGGTCGGCCTCCGCGCCGAGGCTGCGCAGCACGTCGAGCACGAGTCCGATGACGACCAGGTACACGCCGACGTCGAAGATCGTCGAGGTGACGAACTCGACGTGGCCGAGCACGGGGATGTCGGCCTCGAGCACCGCGCTGGTCAGCGGCGCCGCGCCGAAGAAGATCGGCACGAGCGCCGTGGCCACCGCCAGGATCATGCCTGCGCCCAGCAGCCTCCCCGCGTCGGCGGGGGCGGCGGCGCCCAGCTCGAACCGGCCCCCGGCGATGTACCGCATCACCAGGGCCATGCCCGCCACGAGGCCGCCGGCGAACCCTCCGCCGGGCAGATTGTGTCCGGCGAACAGCAGATACAGCGAGGCGACCATGATCGTGTGGAACAGGATGCGCACGATCACCTCCAGCATGATCGAGCGCTCCGCCGGACGCACACGACGGCTGCCCACGAGCCACGCCCGCTGGCCCTCGGCGCCGGCCGACTGCCGCCGCAGCCCGTCGGCGGTCTCGATGAGCGGCCGGCGACTGCGGCCGACCCCCGGTGGCAGCGCCGACAGCGACGAGAGCAGATCCGCACGATGCGTGACGAACACGAGGGATGCCACGCCGGTGGCGGCCAGGATCAGCACCGACAGCTCGCCCATGGTGTCCCAGCCGCGCAGGTCGACCAGCGCCACGTTGACGACGTTGCGGCCGTGCCCGATCCGGTAGGCGAGCTCCGGGAAGCTCTCCGAGATGGGGACCGCCATGCGGGCACCGGTCGCGACGACGGCGACCGCTGCCATGACGATGCCCACCGCCGCTCCCAGCAGCGCCCGCGCCACCGGCCACACCGAGGCGTTGTGGGCGCCCATCCGCGACGGGATACGGCGCAGCACGAGTGCGAACGCGACCATCGTGACGGTCTCGACGAGCACCTGCGTGAGAGCCAGGTCGGGCGCGCCGCTGGTGGCGAACAGCACGATCATCCCCAGGCCCGTCACCGAGACCAGCACGACCCCGGTGTAGCGCTTGCGCGCGCGCACCGCGATCAGCGCGGCGACGATCATGAGCGGCGCGACCAAGACCTGCATGGGCGACTGCCAGGCGTCCAGCTGTGCGCGCCAGTGCGGGCTCGCCAGCAGCGCCGTGCCCTCCGCGGCGACGAACACGGCGAAGATCGTGCCGACGTAGATGGGCAGCGAGCCGCGCTGGGTCACCCGGGTCACGACCACCGACAGTCGCGCGACGCCGCGCAGCGCGGCGTTGTACGCCTCGGCGGCGGTGAACGGGATGAGGCGCCGCCGCTCGTCCCAGCGCACGACGCGCGCGGCCCAGAAGATCAGCACGCCGCCGGCGAGCGTGGCAAGCGACATCCACAGCGCCGGAGCGAATCCGTGCCAGAGCGCGAGGTGAGCGGATACGCCGGCGCCAGGCACGGTGTCCGCGTAGCCGGTCAGCGCGCTGTCCAACGCGGGTGCTGCGAACCCGGCGATCAGCGACAGGCCCGCCAGCAGCACCGCGGGCATGGCGAAGCCGGCTGGCGGGACGGGCCACGTCGTCCGGGGCTTCGCCTGCGTCGCCGAGCGGCGCGGGGTCGCCTCCGACCCGGCGGCATCCTGCCGTGTGACGGTCTTCGTCCAGAACGCGCCCCACACGAACCGGATGCCGTAGGCGGCGGTCAGCGCCGACCCGGCGATCACCGCGAGGAGGGCGATGACGTCCCAGCCGTCGGACGGGCGCCCGATCGCGCCCAGCACGCTCTCCTTAGCGACGAATCCGACGGTCGGGATGACCCCGGCCATCGAGCAGACGGCGAGGATCGACGACGCGGCCAGCACCTTCGCCTGACGCCCGACGCCGGACAGCTCGCGGATGTCGCGAGTGGCCAGCTGGCGGTCGATGATGCCGACCACGAGGAACAGGCATGATTTGAACAGCGCATGGCTGATCAGCAGCGCGAGCCCGGCAAGCGCGGCGTCGCGCGTGCCGTAGCCGAGCACGATCGTGAGGAATCCGAGCTGGCTGACCGTGCCGTAGGCGAGGATGCGCTTCAGGTCGGTCTCGCGCAGCGCCTGCACGCCGCCGAGCAGCATCGTGAGCGCACCCAGCCCCAGCAGCACCGGCCGCCACGGCCCGGTCATGGCGAACGCCGGCGCAAGGCGGGCGATGAGGTAGATGCCGGCCTTGACCATCGCCGCCGCGTGCAGGTAGGCGCTGACCGGGGTGGGCGCGGCCATCGCGCCGGGCAGCCAGAAGTGGAACGGGAAGATGGCGGACTTGCTGAGGGCCCCGACCAGGATCAGCACGATCGCCGCGTCGACGACAGGACCGCCCGGTGCGTGCGCGACGATCGCTGACAGGCTGGTGGTCCCGGCCTGGATGACCAGCAGCACGACTCCGACGAGCATCACGAGCCCGCCGACCGTGGTCACCAGCAGCGCCTGCAGGGCCGAGCGGCGACTGGCGCCCCGGCGGTGGTAGAAGCCGATGAGCAGGTAACTCAGGACGCTCGTGACCTCCCACAGCATGACCAGCACGACGATGTCGTCGATGAGGACGAGCCCGTACATGGCGCCGGCGAAGCCGAGGAGCACTGCCGAGAACTGCCCCGTGCCCTCCGGGTGTCCCTGGAAATACCACCGGCAGTACAGCAGCACCAGTGCGCCGACCCCCGTCACGATGAGCGCGAGCACCCAGCTGAGCACGTCCATCCGCATCGACAGCCGCAGCGACAGGCTGGGGATCCAGTCATATGCCTCGAACGGAATGCCACCGCTGAGCACGATCGGCCCCTGCAGCGCGGTGTGCACGAACGCCACGGCCGGAAGGACCGCGGCGACGTAGAAGGCCCGGGCCCCGATGAGCCGGACGATCCCTGGCAGCACGAGAGGAACCAGGACGAACGCCGCCAGGAGGATCAGCACACTGCGGCCTCCTCGCTGGTCGGGGGTCTGCCTCCATCCTACGTTCCGCCTAGTGCGCCAAATTCACATGAATTGGCCGAGTGCACATCAAATTTCCGGCGGTTTGATGTGCATTCGCCAAATTCATGTGAATTTGGCGAACAGGCGCACGCGGAGTGCGGGGCCGAGGCGGGGGCTCACCCCCGGGTCGGCGGGAACGGATCCACGCGGGTGGGCACGGCCAGGGGGTGCCGCCGCTCGTCCGCGGGGCGGGGGCCGGCCGACGCGACGTCTGGCACGCGGATGCCGAGCGCCTCGGCCGGCGACCCGGTGCGCACGCGGAAGTCCCGGCCCGGCGCGTCGACGAACAGCGGGTCGGCGGTCGTGGAGTGGCGATCGTGCCCCAGCCGCTCCCACTCGTCGTCGAGCGGCTCGGCGATCCGGAACCCGACCGTCCCATCGGCCAGCGTCTCGCGCGCCGCATTGGCGGCCCGCGCGGCACCGGGCAGCGGCGCCTCGTCCCAGAACAGGTTGAGGTCGCTGTCGATGCTGAAGTTGCGGATGTCACGGTGGTCCGGGTAACCGACGAACGCCGGCATCCCCTCGCCGACGACGATGTTGCGCTGGAACGTGAACGACACGTGCTGCTCGGGCCGCGTGATCGACACCTGACCGTTGCGCCCGTAGGCCCACACGTTGTCGCGCACGATCACCTCGCGGCCGTAGTGCTGGTGGTACGCCTGGCTCGACACGTCGTGGACGACGTTCTGCTCGACCACCACGTGCGACGAGCCCTCGTCGAGATAGATGCCCCATCCGCCGTAGTTCGCGCACTGCACGTCGTGGATCCGGTTGCCGCGGATGACGGTGCCCGGCGCGATGCCCAGCAGGTACACGCCGCCCATGTCGTTGAGCAGTCCCTGACCGAGATCGTGGATGTGGTTGCCGACGACGAGATTGCCCTCCGAGGGGCTGTGCTCGTAGTCCCACATCCAGCCCACCGACACGCCCGTGTACGACATGCCACGGATCTCGTTGTGGGCGATGACGTTGTGCGAGCCGTGCTGGAACAGCACGGCGACGGCGTTCGGGTACACCCGACCGCCCCGCTCGATGAGGCAATCCGAGACCTCGTTGGCCTTGTTGTAGTCGGGTGCGAGCGCATCGATCCCGCCGCCCGAGCGCACCGCCCCCGCGCCGAGGTCGCGCAGCTGCACGCCGCTGATCAGGTTTCCGCACGAGCCCGGCCCGAGGCTCACGCCGTATCCACCGACCCGCTCCACCGCACCCCCCACGATCGCGCACGATCGCGCGTGCGTGAACCGCAGCGCGGCGGGCACGGTGCTTGCCGCCTGCACGTCGGCGGCGAACCGTCCGTCCACCGGCAGCTGGGGATCCTCGCGCACGCCGAACGGCGGCCTCGCCGCCGGCACCTCGGCGAAATCGGCCTCGGCGAAGCGGATGCCCTCGAACCGCACTTCGCGCACGGGCGCCTGCGCGGTTCCCGCGAGCACGACGAACGCGTCGGTCACCGGCATCCGCACGTCAAGGCCGGCGATGTCGACACCGGGTTCAGGCAGGTACAGCACGTGCGGGCCGGATGCCCCCGCCAACTCGCCGCGCGCGTCGAGATGCCACTGGCCGGGCACCTCGCCGAAGCACTCCGCGACGTTGTCGAGGTAGTAGCGGGCGAACAGCGCCGCCGCGTCATCGCGCAACGCGAAGATGCTGCGCAACGCGCTCGTGACGGTGTGCTGCGCGCGATCGATGCGCACGATCGGCATGCGCTCCTGCACCCAGTAATGCGGAACGACGACCTCGACCGCCTGCTCGTCGCGCAGCTCGGGGATGTCGCCCTCGGTGTAGCGGAACGTCGCCGCGCCGTCGAACAGCGTGCCGACGAAGCTGGCGGCCGGATCCAGCCCGTCCTGCTCGGCGATCCGCAGGAAGCCCTCGCGCGGGTACCGCGGGCGCGAGGCGGCGACCCCGTCGACGTACAGGCAGCGACCGGCCGCCCGCGGAGCGGGCGCCGCCCATGCGGCGACGCCGTTCACGGTCACCGCACGCCAGTCGGTGATGCGCACCGACCCGCGCAGCACCGGGGGGTTCGCGGCGTCGGCGGCCACCACCGAGGTGAACGAGTCGGCGGCGTCGAAGACCACCGGCTCGGGATGCGGGTATTCCCCGCCGTTCATCCAGATCACCGCGCGCTGGCCCGGCTCGCGTCGGCCGCGCACCAGCCGCATCGCGTGGGCGAGGTCGCCCACCGGGTAGCCCCGGCTGCCGTCGGCGTACGGCGAGCCGTCAGGTGCGACGTGGATCTCGATCCGATCGGTGCTCATCCTGCGGTCAGCCCTTCTTTGATCCGGTCGGTCGTCACGATCCGGTCAGCCCTTCGTCGATCCGGCCGTCACGCCCGCGGTGATCTGCCGTTGGAAGATCAGATAGACCAGCACGATCGGCAACACCGTGAGCATCACGCCCGCAACGTAGGTGGGCACGTTGTCGGGGTACTGCCCGCGTAGCGCGCTCACGCCGATCATCACGGTGCGGTTGCTCGGCGACTGCATGATCAGCAGGGCGATCAGGATGTCGTTCCAGACGAACAGTGCGTTGAGGATGCCCATCGAGATCAGGGCGGGGCGCCCGACGGGCACCATGATCCGCCACCACACCCCGAACAGCCCGTTGCCATCGACGCGCCCGGCCTCGGTGAGCTCCTTGGGCACGCCCGAGTAGTACGCGGTCATGAAGTAGACCGTGAACGGCAGGAACTGCGCGACGTACACCGCGATCAAGCCAGGGAACGTGTTGATCAGGCCGATGTCGCTGAGCACCTTGATCGTGGGCACCATGATCACCTGGAACGGGATCATCATCATCGACAGGATCACGAGGAAGGCGATCTTGCTGCCGCGGAACGTGAGGTGGCTCAGAGCATAGCCGCACATCGACGACAGCACCAGCAGCAGTGCGACGGACACCACGGTGATGACGATCGTGTTCAGGAAATAGCGCCCCATGTCGGCCTGGGTCCACGCGTCGATGAAGTTCTGCACGTTGAACGTCTGGGTGATCCCGAGCCGGTCCAGCACATAGTCCCTGCGCGTCTTCAGCGAGACGTTCAAGGCGTACAGCATGGGGTAGATGGTGGCGATCGCCAGCACCATCATCGGCACGGCGATGACCCACCGGGTCACCCGCTCCGTGCGCATCAGATCTCCTTCGTCGCGCGCCGCAGCACACGGATCTGGATCAGGCCGATCACCAGCACGATCAGCAGCAGGAACACGGACGCCGCCGAGGCCAGCGCCGGACGGGCTTCGCCGATGAGCTTCCAGATATAGAACTCGGGCAGGTACGACGCAGCGCCGGGGCCGCCGGCGGTCATCGTGTACAGCAGGCCGAACAGCCCGGTGAGCATGCCGATCGTGGTGGTCACGAACACGAACTGGATGGTCTGGCTCAGACCCGGGATGATCACGTGCACGATCTGCTGACGCAGGTTCGCGCCATCGATCCTGGCGGCGTCCAGCAGCTCGGCGTCGAGAGTGGCGAACCCGGCGAGGAAGATCACGAGCGCCATGCCGAAGGTCGCCCAGATGTGCACCATCAACACCGTGGGCAGCGCCGTGCCGGGCAGGCCCAGCCAGTCCACGCCGGGGATGCGCACGACGCCGAGCGCCTGGTTCAGCGGTCCGTCGGCAGCCAGGATGATGTTGAAGATCGCGCCGATGATAATCGGCGAGAGCACGACGGGCAGGAAGTACACGCTGCGGTAGAAGCGGTGCCCGGGGACCTTCAGGAAGATGAACGTGGCGAGCAGTCCCGCCACGAGCACCTGGATGGGGACGAACAGCAGCACGATCAGCACATTGCGTGCCGAGGCTTGGAAGCGTTCGTCGCCCAGCAGCGTCAGGTAGTTGCCGAGGCCGACGAACTGGCCGTTGAGCTCCTTGTCGCCGGTGAACGAGAAGTTGATCCCGAGCAGCAGCGGATACAGCCGGAAGACCACGAGCACCACGATGACCGGCAGCACCATCGCGTAGGGGGCGATGCGCTCGGCCGTCCACGGCTTGCGCCGCAGCGGGATGTCGGTGGCCCGGCGCCGCCGACCCGGAGCCTGTCCCTCCAGGACGAGGCTCCGGGTCGAGGTGGTGTCGGTCGACACAGGATCAGCCCTCCGAGGCCGCCAGCTGGGCGACGGCATCCTTCACGGTGACGCTTCCGCTGAGCAGCTGCTGACCCAGGCGGTGCAGCAGGTCGAGCGTGTCGGCGCCCAGGGCGGTGTGCAGCAGGGGCTTGCTGCCCGGCAGTTCGGCCACGATCTCGTTCGCCGAGGTGATCTTCGTGTCGAGCTTGATCGTCGTGTCAGAGGTGATCTGACCGCCGGCCAGCGAGTAGGCCGCGAGCGCGTCGTGGTCGACGGTGGCCTTGATCCAGTCGACGCCGAGGTCCTTCTTGTCCTTGTTCAGGATGCCGTAGCCGATGCCGCCCTCCGCCGGCAGCCCCAGCGTCGTGCCGTCGTTGACGGTGACCGGCATCATGAAGCCGAGGTTCTTGCCGAGGAACTCGTCGAACTGCTTCCAGTGTGCAGTGCCGCTCATCAAGCCGATGACCATCGCCGCCTTGCCACCGGAGAAGATGTCGAACGAGTCGTTGAACATGGCCGTCGAGTTGGCGCCCTTGTTGTACCAGCCATCCTTCGCGCTGTCCGCCCACATCTGCAGGATCTGCATCGCATGCGGGCTCTTCCAGTCGCGCTTCCCGCTGATCCAGTCGTCGTACTCCTGCGGCGTGAACACCCCCGAGCCGAAGCCGGAGAGGAAGAACTCGATGCCCAGCCCCTCCTTGTTGCCCAGGGCGAAGCAGGAGGCGTCGGTCTTGGCCAGGATCGCGCTGCAGGCCGCCTTCAGCTCGTCCCAGGTCTTCGGCGGGTTGCTCGCGTCGAGCCCGGCCTTCGTGAACAGCGCCTTGTTGTAGTAGATCGGGAAGCCCTGCAGGAACATGGGGGCCGAGTACGTCTGCCCATCGGTCTGGAAGGCGGGCCAGCCGGCCAGCTTGTCCTTCAGTGCGGCAAGCTCGTCGGTGACCGGAACGAGCAGGTTGGCGCGGCTCTTCAACTGGGTCCCGCCGTTGAACAGGGCAACGTCCGGACCGGTGCCGGCCTCCACCGCACTGCCGAGCAGGGTGTAGTACTGGTCGAACGGCTGGTTGACGATCTCGACGTCGACGTTGGGGTGCGCCTTCTTGAACACCGCGGTGACGTCCTTCGTGTAGGCCTTGGCCGCGGCGTCCGCGTCGCCCCAGTTCCACACCACGAGCTTGTCGCTCGCGTTCTTGCCCGTGGATGTGCCTGTCGGCGATGCGCCGCCGCAGCCGGTCAGCGCAAGCGCCGCGATGCCGACGGCGGCCAGAGTAGCGATCCTTCGCTTCATTGCGATCCCTCTCAACAGTGATGAGCGTGTGTGCAGGTGAACCTCGTGCGGGCTCGTCCTGGAAATGTACTACGTCTGACGACTACCCGTCAATGAAACATCACATGACCGATGTTCTTCGCTCGACGGCGGCGAGCGCACAGCACAAAGCTCGGTTCACGCGTGTCGCCATGACGCACGTGAGCCCCACCGGGCACGCACCGCTGCTACGCGCGGTGCTTCGGGGAGCGCTTCGAAGGCAGGCGGCGGCGCTCCCAAGACCCGAGGATGTGCGCTGCCATGGCGGTGCGCGCCGCCTCCGGATCGCCCTCCGAGATGGCAGCGACGATCCGCTCGTGCTCTTCGACCGTCCGCTCGAACGCGTGGGCGGGGTCCACACCGGTGTAGCGATCGCTGCCGACGGCATGAGTGATGAGCACCCGGGCGATGTTCTCGGCGAGGGCGTTGTCGGACAGCTCCATCACGGAGATGTGGAACTGCACGTCGGCGGCGCGGAACGCCGCGGAGTCCTCGATGTTGACGGTCATGGCGGCCAGGTCCCGGCGCAGCCGCTCGCGCCCGTCGTCGTCGACCATCGTGGCCGCCGCCGCCGCCATCGCCGCCTCCAGCGCGCCACGCACCACGCTGAGCTCGTCCAGCACACCGAGTGTGGAGTCGTTGCGGATCATCGTGGACAGCACCAGCGGGTCCAGCACGTTCCAGCTCGTGGTGGGGTTCACGTGCGTGCCCCGGCCCTGCGCGACGGTGACCATGCCCTTCTCCTGGAGACGCTTCATCGACTCGCGGATGACCGTGCGGCTCACACCGAACTCGGTGCTGAGCACGCTTTCCGGCGGCATCGCGTCGCCGGGTGCCACCTCACCGGACACGATCGACTGGACGAGCTCGTTGAGCACGGTGGCGCCGATGCGCTCGATGGGAGCGCGAGTGCGGCCGGTCGCGGGCTGGGCAGGCAACGTCATGAGTGCCACTCTATTGACCCCATCCCCTGTCGGCAGCAGAATATCCGAAAACACCAGACATGTGATGTATGGTGTTTTCATCAACTCGGTCTCACACTCAAGGGCGACATGAAGATCACCGGCTTCCGCACACTGCGCACCGTCCACGACTGGGGACGGCCGGTCGGCGACGTCAACGGCTACATCGCCTCCGGCGTCACCGACGTCCCCCTCGTCATCCTCGAGACCGACGAGGGCGTCGAAGGGATCGGGATGGGCTCGCACGCCGACCTCGACCGGCTGTTCCCCGCGCTCGAGGGCCGCGACCCGCGCGCCGTGTCGAGCCTGTACGACGCGATGCTCGCGCAGGTGTTCAAGTCGTCCCACGGCGGTGCCACCTTCGGCGGCATCGGCGCCTTCGACACCGCGCTCTGGGACATCAAGGCGAAGCTGGCCGGCGAGCCGCTGTGGCGCCTGCTGGGCGCATCCGATCGGTTCGTGCCGGGGTACGCGTCGGCTTTGGATGCTGCCCTGACCGACGAGCAGCTGGCCGCGCAGTACCGCGGGTTCAGCGACCGGGGATTCACGGCCGGCAAGCTCAAGGGCGGGCGCAACCTCGATGCCGACCTGCGCCGCCTCGACATCCTGCGCGAGCAGCTCGGCAGGCGCACGGCGACCCCGGCGCTGATGCTCGACGCCAACGAGTCCTGGAACCTCAAGCAGGCGGTGCGGTACGTCAGCGCGCTGGAGGAGCGCGTAGACCTCACCTGGGTGGAGGAGCCGCTGCGCAGATGGGACGCTCCGGGGCACGCACGCCTGAGCGCGGCCGTCCGCGCAGCGGTGGCCACCGGTGAGAACCTGACCGGACTGGAGATGTATCGCCCGCTGCTGGATGCCGGCGGTGCCGACATCGTGCAGGCGGGCGCCATCTGGGGGGTCACGCACTTCCTGCGCGTGGCCATCGCCGCCCACAGCCGCGACCTGCCGGTGAGCCCGGTGGGCCTGACCGCCAATCACACCGTGACTGCCGCGGCGGCGGCCGTCCCCAACCACCTCTCCGCCGAGGTGCAGGACCTGGGCGCGCCACTGGGGCTCACCCTGGACCAGGAGTTCCTCGACGGCGGCATCGTCCTGGGCGACCTGCCCGGCGCCGGCATCACGGTCGACGAGGCGGTCATCGCCACGGCACGAGGCGGCAGCGACTGGCAGGAGCCGGCAAGTCCCCATGTGCGCTCGCGCCGCGCCGGGCTGCGTCTGGTCGACAACGGCGCGTGGGACGACTGATGCAGATCCGCCCCGGGCTGCACCGCATCGTCGCTCCCCTCGGTGAGCGCTTCATCGCCATGCACCTGCTCATCGGACCGGCCGGCGCACTGCTGTTCGACACCGGGGTCACTGCCAGCGTCGAAGGCACGCTGCTGCCGTATCTGGCCGGGATCGGCGTCGATCCCGGCCAGATACGCTGGGTGATCAGCTCGCACTGCGACTTCGACCACACCGGCGGAAACGCGGCCGTGGCAGCCATCGCACCGCACGCGCGGTTCTTCGCCGGACGCTCCGACGTGCCGATGACCGAGGATCTCGACCTGCTCATCGCGGGGCGCTACGGCCAGTTCGCCCCCAGAGACGGCTTCGATGATCCGCCGGCGACCACCGCCGACATCCGCGCGTCGACGCACCTTGTGCCAGTGGACGCCGCGTTGGACGGCGGCGAGACGTTCGATCTCGGCGGAGGTCGCATCATCGAGGTGCTCTCGGTCCCCGGCCACTCCCCCGGGCACCTGGCGCTGTGGGATGCCAGCAACCAGACGCTGCTCATCTCGGACGCCGTGCTCGGGCGCACCGTGCCGTTCGCCGACGGCCGCGCGGCGTTCCCGCCCACGTACCGCGACACGACGGCGTACGTGGACAGCATCCGCCGCTTGCGCACGTACCCCGCCACGCTGCTGCTGACCGCGCACTACCCGGTGTACGAGGACGCCGCCGCGCGGGCGTTCCTCGACGACTCGCTCGCCTACACCGAGCTCATCGACCACGAGATCGCCCGCGTGCTGCGCGGCGGCGAGCAGATCGCCACGCTCGAGCTGATCGCGCGCACGCGCGCCGCGCTCGGGCCGTGGGATGCGGCATCCGCTGACTATCTGATCTTCCCGATGACCGGGAACCTCGAGCGGCTCGCGGC
>ERZ778017.1038-NODE-1038-length-30872-cov-5.455658_pt1 | contig 30872 bp, 29 predicted proteins | sample MGYA00375747_ERZ778017 | MGnify/ENA primary metagenome ERZ778017 (study PRJEB29350, sample SAMN05509838) | bioreactor metagenome | biome: bioreactor; material: wastewater | place: South Africa: University of Cape Town | collected 2014-03-17 ...
GTCCGTGGCGCTCGGGGTGGTCAGCTGCGTGTTGCCGGCCAGGAAGGCGGTGAGGCCCGCGCGTGCGCCCGACGACAGGTCGAGCCCCACCAGCGGCATCTTCACCGAGCCCGAGGTGATATTGATGATGCGGCCGAATTTCTTCTTCACCATCGGGTCGATGGCGCGCTGGATCAGCTCGATCGGCACGATCATGTTACCGACCACGCCGTCGATCATCTTCTGGCGGTCGAGGTCGCGGAAGTCGCGGAAGGGCGGGCCGGCGTTGTTGGCGATCAGAATGTCGGGATCGGGGCAGGCGGCGAACAGCGCGGTCTGCCCTTCCTTGGTCGAGACGTCGGCCGCGACCGCGATCACCTTGGCGCCGGTCTTGCTGCGGATGTCGGCCGCCGTGGCGTCGAGCCGCTTGGGATCGAGCCCATTGACCACGACCTCGCACCCGGCCTCGGCCAGCCGCGTGGCGACCGCCGCGCCGATCCCGCGCCCCGCGCCGGTGACCAGCGCGATCCTGCCGTCGAGGCGGAAGGTGCTCACTGCGGCGCTCACTGCGTCGCTCACTGCGTCGCGCCGACCAGCCCGGCGCAGAACTCGCGCAGCACCTGCAGGTAGCGCCCGGTGTCGGCCTCGGTCGTCGCCGGACACATCAGCAGCATGCAGTGGAAGGGCGTGATCAGCACGCCCCGGTTCATGAAGTAGACGTGCAGCAGCGCTTCGAGCGCGTCGTCGCGGCTGCGCCGGAACCCGGCCGCATCGCGCGGCGGCTCGGGCACGAACATCGTTTCGAGGCGGGCGCCGAGCTGCATCACGCACCACGGCAGCCGGTGCTGCGCGATCACCGTGCGCGACTGCTCAGCCAGCGCTTCGGCCAGGCGCGTCATGTGCGCGAAGGCGGAATCGGTGAGCACCTCGGCCAGCACCGCGCGCACGGCGGCCACCTGCAGCGCGCTGCCGGCCAGCGTGCCGCCGAAGCCCAGGTGCGCGCTCTGCCGTACCGCGGCCGGGTCGACCTTCGGCACCTGCTGCCACAGCCGCTCGGCCACCGCGGCGCTGGCGCCGTACAGCCCCACCGGCACGCCGCCGCCCACCGCCTTGCCGACGACGAAGAAGTCGGGCTGCAGCCGGTCGCGGCCGGTGACGCCGCCCGGACCGCTGGAGAAGGTATGCGTCTCGTCGAGCACCAGCAGCGTGCCGGTCTGCTGCGTGAGCCGGCGCAGATCGGCAAGGAAGCCGGGCAGCGGCTCGATCATGCCGAAATTGGTCATGAACGGCTCGGCCAGCACGCAGGCGACGTCGCCGGGTTCCAGCGCGGCGCGCAGCGCGGCCGCGTCGTTGAACGGCACCACCTTCGAGACCCGCTCGTGCTCGACCGCGTTCGGATGGATGCCGTTGCGCATCACGACGCGGCCGTCGGCGTCGAGCGCGACGTGCGCCTCCTCCACCGAACCGTGGTAGCAGCCGTCGAAGACCAGCACCTTCGGCCGGCCGGTGATCATGCGCGCGATGCGGATCGCGGCGCGGTTGGCGTCGCTCGCCGAAGTGGTGAAGCCCCAGTAGGGCAGGCCGAAGCGGCGCGCCAGTTCCTCGCCGACCCAGGCAGCGGCCTCGGTGGGCAGCATCAGGGTGGCGCCCTGGTCCAGCTGCGCCGCCACCGCCTGCGTGATCGCCGGATGGCCGTGCCCGCACATGCCGCCGGTGTCGCCCAGGCAGAAGTCGGCGTAGTCGAAGCCGTCGACGCAGTGCACGCGGGCGCCTTTCGCCGACCGCACCGCGAGCGGAAAGCCTCCCGCCCAGCGCCGCATCCAGTGCGAGGGCGCACCGTACAGGTAGTGCCGCTGGCCGGCGGCGAAGGCCGCGCGCGAGCGCGGATGGGTGTCGGCGAAGCGCGCCTGCTCGCGGGCCAGCGCCGCGCGCACCGCCTGCGGATCGAGACGGATCATCGCCCCGGCTTCTCAGCGTTTTTCGTTTTCGACTTCGGTCACCGCCCCTTCGAGCGCGTCGCACAGGCAGTCGATCTCCTCGCGGGTGATCGTCAATGCCGGCGACAGGATGATGTTCGCGCCCGAGGTGCGCACCATGGCGCCGCGCCGGTACGCGCTACGCGCGATCGCGTTGATCTCCTTCGCGCCGCGCGGCAGCGGCGCCTTCGTCTTCCGGTCGGCGACCAGCTCCAGGCACACCATCAGGCCGACGCCGCGCACGTCGCCGATCAGGCGCGAACGCGAGGCCAGCGCGCGCAGCCGCTGCATCAGATGCTCGCCCTGGCGCGCGGCGTTGCCGACCACGTCTTCCGATTCCAGGATGTCCAGCGTGGCGAGCGCCGCCGCGGCGGCCGCCGGATGACCGCTGTAGGTGTAGCCGTGCGCCACCGAGCCGAGCGTGGCGTCGCCGCCGAGGAACACGTCGGCCACCTTCGCGTGCATCGCGGTTGCGCCCAGCGGCAGGTAGCCGGAGGACAGCCCCTTGGCCAGGCACCACAGGTCGGCCTGCACGCCCCACAGCCGCGTGCCGAACCAGTGGCCGGTGCGGCCGAAGCCGGTCACCACCTCGTCGGCGATCAGCAGCACGCCGTGCCGGTCGCAGACCTCGCGCACCAGCGGCCAGTAGTTGGCCGGCGGCACGATCACGCCGCCGGCGCCCTGCACGGGCTCGGCGATGAAGGCCGCCACCGTGTCCGGCCCCTGGAAGGTGATCTCGCGGTCGAGCAGTTCGGCGCAGATCCGGCCCAGCCGCTCGGGGTCGTCGGTATAGGGGTTGCGGTACAGCCAGGGCGTGTCGACGTGGAAGCAGCCGGGCAGCAGCGGCTCGTAGGCGCGGCGGAAGTTGGTGTTGCCGTTCACGCTCATGCCGCCGAAGTGCACGCCGTGATAGCCCTGGCGCAGGCTGATGAACTTCGTGCGATCGGACTGGCCCTTCAGCTTCCAGTACTGGCGCGCGATCTTCAGCGCGCCCTCGACCGCGTCGGAGCCGCCGTTGCTGAACAGCACCGCGGCCACGCCGTCGCTCTGCATCACCCCGACCAGCCGCGCCGACAGCTCGATCGCGCGCGGGTGCGTGGTGCCGCGGAAGGTGTTGTAGAAGGCCAGCTCGTCGAGCTGCGCGACGATCGCATCGCGGATCTCGCGCCGGCCGAAGCCCAGATTCGCGCTCCACAGGCCGCCGACGCCGTCGACCATCCGATGGCCGTCGATGTCCCAGATCCAGCTGCCTTCGCCACGCGCGATGATGTCCGGCGGATGCTCGCGCATGCCTTTCGGATGCGCCATCGGGTGCCAGAGGAAGCGCGCATTGGCGGCCTTCAGCTCGTCCGTGCTCATTCGTGGCATGCGTTGTCCTCCCAGGGGATGCGTAGCCGCGCGGCCGCGGCGGCGATGCTGCCGTCGACGTCGCGCAGGTCGAAGAACTGCGTCTGCATTCCGGCGCGGTGCGCGCCGGCGATGTTGCGGAACTGGTCGTCGACGAACAGGATGCGCTCGGCCGCCACCCCCAGGCCGTCCATCGCCAGCGCGTAGGCGCGCGGGTCGGGCTTGAGGATGCCGGTGTGCGTGGCGTCGACGATCACGTGCATGTCGCGCAGGATGTCCATGCGCTCCAGGAACTCGGCACCATAGAACAGCTCGAGCTCGTTGCTCAGGATGCCGATGCGCAGGTCGTGCGCGTGCGCCCGCTGCACCAGCCGCCGGATGCCCGGGCGCACGATCGCATTCGGTTCGATGTGGCGCAGCCGCGTGAGCATCGCCAGCATGTCCCAGTGCGGCTGGCCGGCCGCCGCGCCCAGTTCGCGCGCACGCCGGGCCCAGTAGTCGCGCTCGCTGATTTCGTCGCGCTGCATCGCCTGCCACAGCGGATCGGTCTGCGGGGCGATCGGGCCCAGCCAGCGCAGGCTGCCTGCGGGCAGGCCGAGCCGGGTTTCGGTGTCGCGGTGACGCTCGAACATCGACACCGTGATCACGCTGCCGAAATCCAGCAGCAATGCCGCGGGGAGCGTCACCTGCATGATGTGTCGGTGCGGCCGTTGCCGAAGGCGCCGTCGTGGTACGTCGGGAGGGCGGATTGGCTCACGGGCGGCAGGGGGCGGCGACGGTCGATCGGGAGCAATGATCGGCGTCGTTAGTTTCGTTGTCAACAAATTCTGTCGTCCCGCTCGCCGGCGAGCGATTTCGTTTTCGCCGGCGAGCGATTTCGTTGTCAACGACCTGAACGAGCGGCTACACTGCGTGGCTCCGAAGCCCCACATTGCCGACCGTGGCCGACGCCGACAAGCCCGCCCCGCGCCGCGCGCGCAAGTCCGCCGCCCCGGCGCGCCGCATCGAGGTCATGCGCGCCGCCAATCTCGGACCGATGGGCAAGCTCGACGACTTCATTCCCTACAAGCTGTCGGTGGTGGCGAACCGCGTATCGCAATCGATCGGCAAGCTCTTCGAGACCCGCTTCAACATCCAGATCCCCGAGTGGCGCATCATCATGGCGCTGTACAGCTACGGCGACCTGGTGTTCCACGAGGTCGTCGACCGCACCAGCATGGACAAGGCGCGCGTGTCGCGCGCGCAGCGCCGCATGATCGACCTGGGGATGATCCGGACCTACGGCCACCCCGCGGACGGACGCAAGGTGATCCTGTCGCTCACGCCGGCCGGCAGGAAGATCTGCGAGAACATCCTGCCCGAGGCCGCCGAGCGCGAGGCCTGGTTCCTGGCCGTGCTCGACGAGCACGAGCATCTGCAGCTCGACGTCATCCTCGACAAGCTGATGAAGCGCAGTCTGGAGCTGGGTTAGGACCTGTGAACAGGCCCTGATCCCTTGCCGCTCACGAGCGGCCCGACGGCTCGGCCACGTGCACGCTCAGGCTCTCCTTGATTTCTTCCATCACGATGTAGCTGCGCGATTCGCGCGCGCCGGGCAGGGCGAGCAGCATGTCGCCGAGCAGCTTGCGGTAGGCGCCCATCTCCGCAATGCGCGCCTTGATCAGGTAGTCGAACTCGCCCGACACCAGGTGGCACTCGAGCACGTACGGCAGCTTCAGCACTTCGCGGCGGAACGCGTCGAAGATAGGCCCCGATTTCGCGGCGAGCTTCAGCTCGACGAACACGAGCAGCTTCTGTCCGAGCGCATGCGGATCGAGCCGCGCGTGATAACCGAGAATGAAGCGGTCGCGCTCGAGGCGCCGGACGCGTTCGCTGCAGGGCGTGACCGACAGGCCGACGCGTTCGGCCAGCTCGGTCATCGACATCCGGCCGTCGTCCTGCAGCAGGCGCAGGATCTTGCGGTCGATGCGGTCCAGGTCTCTCACCTGCGGAATCCGGTTTTCGAAGGTTTTTTTATTATGGGAAGCCAGATAAACGACGGGAATTCTAGCCTGACCGCACTACTTCAGTGAATATCCCTCCCGATCCCGGCCGACAATGGGGCATCCGGGAGACTCACGATGCATGTACTCGTTCTGGGCGGCGGCGTCATCGGCGTGACGACTGCCTGGTACCTTTCGCAGGCCGGCTGTCGCGTGACCGTGATCGATCGGCAGCCTGCGGTGGCGATGGAAACGAGCTTCGCGAACGCGGGGCAGATCTCGCCCGGCTATTCGACGCCGTGGGCGGCCCCGGGCATTCCGCTGAAGGCGGTGAAATGGCTGCTGCAGCGCCACTCGCCGCTGGCGGTCCGCCCGGATGGAACCTGGTTCCAGCTGCAGTGGATGGCGCGGATGCTGGCGAACTGCAGCGCCTCGCGCTACGCGGTGAACAAGGAGCGGATGCTGCGGCTGGCGCAATACAGCCGCGATTGCATCGACGCGCTGCGCGCCGAGACAGGCATCGAATACGAAGGCCGCCAGCTCGGAACGCTGCAGGTGTTCCGTACGCGCAAGCAGCTCGATGCCGCGGGTCGCGACACCGAGGTGCTGCGCGAGGTCGGCGTGCCGTTCGAGCTGCTCGGGCCGGACGAGCTGGCGTCCGTGGAGCCCGCGCTGGCGCGCGTTCGCCGGCAGCTGGTCGGCGCGTTGCGCCTGCCGGGAGACGAAACCGGCGACTGCTGGCTGTTCACGACGCGGCTCGCCGAGCGGTGTCGCGCAGCCGGCGTCGAATTCGAGTACGGCCGCTCCATCGAGGCGATCCGCTCCGAGGGCGAACGCGTTTCCGGAGTGACGATCGACGGACGTCTGCGTCGCGCCGATCACTACGTGCTCGCGCTGGGCAGCTACTCGCGTCCGCTCGCCGAAACCGCGGGCCTGTCGCTTCCCGTGTATCCGCTGAAGGGATACTCGCTGACCATCCCGATCGTCGATGCCTCGCGCGCACCGGTCTCCACCGTGATGGACGAGACCTGGAAAGTCGCGATCACGCGTTTCGACGACCGCATCCGCGTCGGCGGCATGGCGGAAGTGGCGGGATACGACCTGTCGCTGAACCCGCGTCGCCGGCAGACGCTGGAGAAAGTCGTCGGCAGCCTGTTTCCCGATGCGGGCGACCTGAAGGCGGCGAGTTTCTGGACCGGGCTGCGCCCGATGACGCCGGACGGCACGCCGATCGTCGGACGGGCGCCGCAGCGCAACCTGTGGCTGAACACCGGCCACGGGACGCTGGGCTGGACGATGGCCTGCGGCTCCGGGCGGCTGCTGTCGGATCTGCTGTGCGGGCGCAGGCCGCAGATCAGCGCGGCCGGATTGGGCCCGGATCGCTATGCACGCGTCGATGCGCGGCGGGACATGCGTGCGCTGCAGCCGGGAACCGGGCATCGCACGGCGCATTGATTGGGCATGGCCGGCGCACTGATCGGGCACGGCCGGCGCACACATCGGTTCCGGCCGGCGCACACATCGGTCCCGGCCGAAGCGGGAACGGATGCGGGCCGAAGGAATCAGCCGGCCAGCCAGGCTTCGATCTGCGCCGCGCTCATCGCACCCGCGCTGCGGCGCACTTCCTGGCCGCCGCGGAACAGTGCCAGTGTAGGGATGCTGCGGATGCGGTAGCGCTGGCTCAACTGCGGATTCGCGTCGCTGTCGACCTTGAGGAACTGCACGCGCCCGGCGAGCTTCTTCGCGGCCTGCTCGAACTGCGGCGCCATCATCCGGCACGGCCCGCACCAGCTCGCCCAGAAGTCGACGACGACCGGCAGGTCGGTGCGGCGCAGGTAGTCGTCGAAACGCGCCTCGTCCATCTCGACGGGCTTGCCGGGGAACAGCGGCCGGCCGCAGGCGCCGCAGTCGGGCTGCTCGCCCGCGCGCTGGGCGGGAAGTCGGTTGGTCTTGCCGCAATGCGGACAGACGGTGTGGATCGGGTCGCTCATCGTGTTCCTCCGGATCCCTCGATATGGGGGAAGGAGACGCCGGGCGCAAGGGCCGGGTCAGTCGATCATGCGCAGACCGAGACGGCTGGCGGCGATGACGGCCTGCGTGCGATTGCGCACGCCGAGCGCGCGCAGGACGGCGCTCACGTGCACCTTGACCGTTCCTTCGGCCAGGTCGAGTTGCCGGCAGATCAGCTTGTTCGGCAGCCCGCGCAGGATCAGCCGCAGCACCTCGCATTGCCGGTCGGTGAGCCCCAGATGGCGCGGGTCGTTCTCCATCGGACGCGAGCGGATCGGTTCCTTCGCGCCGTGGCGCGGGTCGATCGCCTCGCGCGGAACGTAGATGTGGCCCGAGGAAACGAGCCGCAGCGCATGCGTGATGACGTCGGCGTGATAGGTCTTCGGGATGTAGCCGGCCGCGCCCAGGTCGAGACAGCGAAGGATCGTCTCGCGGTCGATCTCGGCCGACAGCACGACGGTGGGCAGGTGCGGGAACTGTTCGCGCAGCCCGCGCAGCGCATCGAAACCGGAGCAGTCGGGAAGATTCAGGTCGAGCAGGGTGAAGTCGTAGGGGACGTTCATGGCGAGCATGCGCCGGGCCTCGGCGTAGCTGCCGGCCAGGTCGATGCGGCTGCCCGGCGCGACCGAGTCCATCGTGATCCGGACCGCGTCGCGCATCAGCGGATGATCGTCGATGATGAGCACGCAGGCCATGACCGATCCCCCCTGTCCCGATTCCCGTTCTTTCGGCAGGGTTGTAAGGCCGGCTCGCGGCTTTCGTCAAGCCAATCTGCTACCGAAGTCTGGTGCGCTCGGTCGAAGGGGGTAGGGGAAGCACCGGGCCGGAGTGGCCGGGTGGCTCGCGCCGCGACGGCGGCCGCCTCGCCGCCGCACCTGCGCCGGGGTCCTGCGCCCCGCTAGAATGTCCGGTTGCGAGCGGCTGGGTCCCGCAGCAGGTCGGGCAGGAGGGTCCATCTTGGCGGCGAAGCCCGCACAGGCGCAGGACGGCGGGCAGATTCGGCCGTCGTTCGCGCGGAATATGAGCACCAGCGCGAGCATCATCGCGGGCACTAACGCGCATCGCTTCTGCGTGGCGCCGATGCTCGACGTGTCGGACCGGCACTTCCGCTACTTCGCGCGGCAGCTCACGCGCGGAGCGCGGCTGTACACCGAGATGATCACGACGGGTGCGCTGCTGCACGGGCCGCGCGAAAGGCTGCTCGCCTTCGACGACGCCGAACACCCGGTGGCGCTGCAGCTCGGCGGCAGCGAGCCCGACGATCTCTCGCGCGCGGCGCGGCTCGGCGAGGCGGCCGGCTACGACGAGATCAACCTGAACTGCGGCTGTCCGAGCCCGCGCGTGCAGCGCGGCGCCTTCGGCGCCTGCCTGATGCGCGAGCCGGCGCTCGTCGCCGACTGCGTGCGCGCGATGCGCGATGCGGTGTCGGTTCCCGTCACGGTGAAGCATCGCATCGGCGTCGATCGCGTCGAGTCCTACGAATTTGTTCGCGACTTCGTCGGCACGGTGAGCGAGGCCGGCTGCGAGGTCTTCGTGGTGCACGCGCGCAATGCCTGGCTCGACGGGTTGAGTCCGAGGGAGAACCGTACGGTGCCGCCGCTGCGCCGCGACGTGGTCGCGCAACTGGCATGCGACTTCCCGTCGCTGACCTTCGTGACCAACGGCGGCCTGCGCACGCACGAGGAGTCGCTCGCGCAGCTCGCCCGGGTGCACGGCGTGATGATCGGGCGCGAAGCCTGCGAGAACCCGTGGATGCTCGCCGAGGTCGATCCGCTCTATTTCGACCGCGCGGCGCCGTGCGCTGCGCGCGACGAGGCGATCGTCGCGATGCGGCCTTATCTGCGGCGGCAGGTCGAGGCAGGAGAGCCGCCGCGCGCGATCGTGCGGCACATGCTCGGTCTGTTCAACGGGCTGCCCGGCGCCAGGATGTGGCGGCGCACGCTCAGCGACCCGGTGGCGCTCGATCGCCACGGCGCCGACGTGCTCGACTACGCGCGCGCCGCGCTCAGCCGGGCTGCAGCGCGTCGCGACGAACGCGACGAACAAACAGCACGATCGCCGTGAACGCGACGGCGGCGATCGCGATTTCGGCCCACGCCAGGCGGGCGGACAGACCCGCGTCCGACGCGGCGCGCACGAGGCCCTCGGCCAGATAGCCGAGAATCAGCATCGACCACCACTGGTACGCGCGAACCCGTCCGGCAGCGATGCCGGGCAGCGCGAACGCCAGCGGGACGACCTTCAGCGACAGCAGCCAGGCGCCGGGCCGAAGCGGCGCGAGCCAGGTTTCCCACGCAATGCCCAGCACGATCAGCGCAACGAAGCAGGCGACGACGATCCGGCGCAGCGACGACGGCGGGACGGAAGGCATGAAGGGAAGCGACGCGCGACAGGGAAAGGCAGAGGCAGCGGCCGCATCGCGCGGTGATGCGCGAGACGCCGGCGCCGATTCTAGCGGCTCGACGCCGTACCGTATCGTGCGGCTCGTGCGCGCCATGTGGCGCCAGGCCGGCCAGCTGCGCCTGCCGCAGACGGCGGGCAGCCTCGCCTTCCTGTCACTGCTCGCGATCGCGCCGATGTTCTCGATCGTGTTCTGGGTGACGACCGCCTCGCCGATGTTCGGCCGCCTGCGCGATGCGCTGCAGGGCTTCCTCCTGGCGAACCTGTTTCCGTCGTCGATCAGCGACACCGTGATCGGGTTGCTGAACCAGTTCGCCGCCAAGGCCAACGAGTTGTCCGTGATCGGCCTGACGGTGTTCCTGCTCACCGCCTTCGTCGCGCTGCATACGATCGAGGACACGCTCGACCGCATCTGGCTGGCCGATCGCCGACGGCCGCTCGCGCACCGGCTGGCGATGCACTGGATGATGCTCACGCTCGGTCCGTTGCTGCTCGGGGCAAGCCTTGTCTTCCACGGCATCGTCGCCACCTCGTGGCTGCGCGGGGCCGACCTCAACGAGGTGCGCACGATCTGGTTCCTCGTGCTGCCGTGGGTGACCTCGGTGGCAGGGCTGACGCTGCTGTACCGGCTGCTGCCCAGCGCGTCGGTGCGATGGCGCGATGCGCTCTTCGGCGCTGCGCTGGCGGCCTGCCTGTTCGAGTTCCTGCGCACCGCGCTCGGGCTCTACGTGGCGAACCTGCCCACCTATACGATCGTCTACGGGACCTTCGCCGCGTTGCCGCTGTTCCTGCTGTGGCTGTTCCTCGGCTGGATGTCGGTGCTGCTGGGCGCGCTGCTCGCGGCCAACCTGCGCTTCTGGGCCTCGCCGGGCGAGCCGCATCTGGCGCGCACCCCGCAGGCGCGCTTCGACGATGCGCGCTCCGTCCTCGAGGCGATGCGCGAGCAGCTCGGCGCCGATTCCTGTGCGGCGATGCCGGTCGAGCGGGTTGCGCAGGCGCTCGGCGGCGACGCCGAGCGCGCCGTCGAAGCGGCGCTGCTGCTCACGCGCCTGGGCTATCTCACCCGCTTCGTGCAGTTGGGCGACCCGCATGCCGCGAGCGAGCCGGCCCCGCGGCATCGGCTGGCGGGCAGCGCGCGATGGCGTCGGCGGGCCGGGGCCGCGGCGGACACCGTCTGGGCCGAGCGCTGGGCATGGGCCGGCGATCCGCGCTCGATGAGCCTGCGGGCGCTGTTCGAGGCGATCTGGACCGGGGGACAGGTGGCTGGCCGCGCGCGCTCCGGAAGCTTTCCCGAAGGGATCGACCAGCCGCTGGTGGGCAGCGCTTCGACCCGGCTCGCGACGTCCGCCGAAGCGGCGGCGATCAGAACGGGATCCGGTTGAGCAGGATGTCGCGGAACATCACCCAGTCGCCGGCGAAGCTGTACAACGGTTGGCGGAACGACGCCGGACGATTGCGCTCGAAGCCGAAGTGGCCGACCCAGGCCAGTCCGTAGCCCCAGACCAGCGCCGCGGCGAGCCACCACGGATTCAGCGTGACGACGAGCTTGGCCAGGCAGAAGAGCGCTCCCAGGCTGCCGAAGAAATGCAGGCGGCGGCACCACGGCGTGCGGTGCTCGCTCAGGTAATGACGGTAGAAGTCGTCGAAGCTCCGGTACCGCCCCTGCGCGGTCGCGCTCATCCTCGCCCTCCCCGGCGTTGCGCGCCGCGTTCGCGCGGCGTCTTCTGGTCGTCGAGCTCTTCGGTGCGGCGCACGCAATGCGCCGGCACGCTCGATCAACGCGGCAGTGTAGCCGGCTGCGACGCGGCGAGGAAGGTGCGCAGCGCGTCGCGCAACGCGTCGGGCGCCTCGGCGGCGATCGCGTGGCCGCAATCGGGGATCTCGACGACGCGCGGAGCGGGCACGTACGCTGCGGCCGCCGCCCTGGCCGCACGCTCGATCAGCGCGTGCGCGAAACGCGGCTGCGTCATCGCATCGCGTGCGCCGAGCACGAAGAGCGCCGGGCAGCGCAGCGCGTCGGCCCGCTCGAAGCCGCCCTGCCACGCGTTGCACGCCGAGAAGTCGACGGCGAGCACGCCGGGCTTCTGCCGCTCCATCAGCCGGCGGTTCTGGTTGAAGATCGAGAAGCCCGGCGCCGGCGAGCCGGGCCGCGCGTTGATCGTCGAGTGCGACCAGAAGTTGATCATGTCGAAGGCGCGCGCTTCGTCGTCGCGGGCCGCGGCGAGCAGCGCGTCGGACACCTTCATCGGGAACGCGGTGCCGACGAGGGCAATGCCGCTCACGCGATCGGGCGCGGCACCGGCGACCTCGAGCGCGATAAGTGAACCCATGCTGTGGCCGACCAGCGCAGCGCTCGCCACGCCGAAGGCGTCGAGCGCTGCGACGACCCAGCGGCCGAGCGCCTCGATGGTCGGCAGCGGCTCGCCTTCGCTGCGCCCGTGCCCCGGGAGGTCGAGCGCGAGCACCGCATGGCCGTGATGCGCGAAATAGCGCGACTGCAGGATCCAGACGCTGTGGTCGTGCTGCGCACCGTGCAGGAACACGACCGTGGGCTGCGCCGGATCGAAAGCGACGCCGCCGGTGTAGGCGTGGACGCGGCGGCCATCGACGGGCACTTGCACGCTTCGCTCCCTTTCAGCCGCGCCCGGCCGCGCGAAACGCCGACTCGAGATCGGCGACCAGATCCTCCGGATCTTCCAGCCCGATCGACAGGCGAAGCGTGCCTTCGCCGATGCCGGCGGCGGCGAGCGCGGACGTATCCATGCGGAAATGCGTGGTCGTCGCCGGATGGATGACGAGCGAGCGCGCGTCGCCCACGTTCGCCAGATGCGAGAACAGCCGCAGCGCCTCGACGAAGCGGCGCCCGGCCGCGCGATCGCCTTTCAGCTCGAAGCTGAACACCGAGCCGCAGCCGCGCGGCATCAGGCGCCTGGCGAGCGCGTGATCCGGATGCGAGGGCAGGCCCGGGTACAGCACGCGTTCGACCATCGGATGCGAGGCCAGGTATTCGGCGATGCGCTGCGCATTCGCCACGTGGCGCGCCATGCGCAGCGGCAGCGTCTCGATGCCCTGCAGGATCTCGAAGGCGTTCATCGGACTCAGGCACGCGCCGAAGTCGCGCAGTCCTTCGCGCCGCGCGCGCAGCAGGAAGGGCGCCACCGTCGATTCGTCGGAGAACACCATGCCGTGGAAGCCTTCGTACGGCTCGGTGATCTCCGGAAAGCGGCCGGAGGCGTCCCAGTCGAAGCGACCGACGTCGACGAGCAGCCCGCCGACGACGGTGCCGTGTCCGCAGAGAAACTTGGTGGCCGAATGCAGGACGAGGTCGGCGCCGGAATCGCCGGGCTTCGCCAGCCACGGCGTGGTGAAGGTGGAGTCGACCAGCAGCGGCACGCGATGCGCGTGCGCGATGTCGGCAACGGTGGCGATGTCGAGGACGTCGAGGCCCGGGTTGCCGAGCGTCTCGCCGAGCAGCAGTCTCGTGTTCGGCCGCAGCGCCGCGCGCCAGGCGTCGGGGCTGCGCGGATCGACGAAGGTGGTTTCGATGCCGAAGCGCGGCAGCGTGTACTGCAGCAGGTTGTGCGAGCCGCCGTACAGCGCGCGCGAGGCGACCACGTGCGAGCCGGCGCCGGCGATCGTGGCGATCGCCAGGTGCAGCGCGGCCTGTCCGCTGGCGGTGGCGATCGCACCTACGCCCGATTCGAGGGCGGCGATGCGCTCCTCGAGCGCCGATACCGTGGGATTGCTGATGCGCGAGTAGACGTGCCCCGACTGCTCCATGTCGAACAGCGCCGCCGCCTGGTCGGTGTCGCGGAAGGCGAAGGCGGTGGACAGGTAGATCGGGGTGATGCGTGCGCCGGTCGCCGGGTCGGGCCTGGCGCCGGCGTGCACGGTGAGCGTGTCGAAGCCGTAGAAGTCGCGCTGGGGCATGCGAGGGATCCGACGGGAGGTCGTTCCGATGCTAGCACGCCACTTGGTGAGTTCCGGGCCAGTGTCCTGTCCGACAAATAGCTTGGCCTTTTCTATTTGTCGGACAGGACACTAAGGGCGACAATGCGCGGCGACGTGGAAGGCGGGGCGCGGGCGATCGGAGCGAACGAGGAATCACGGGCGGCACGGGGATGGACAGACCGGAATACCGGGTGGCGGCAGCCGGACTCGATCCGCGCGACGTGCGGCTGATCGAGATCGTCTTCAAGCACAGCCAGTACAACCGCTATGCGTTTCGCTTCGAGGCGAAGCCCGATCCGCTGGGCATCGACATCCTGATCGTGAATCCGCTGGCGCCCGAGGGACTGCGCGCGGTGGCCCGCGTGCGCAGCGCGGGGCGCAGCGTGCCGGTGATCTCCGCGATGCCGCGCGGCGCGACGAGCAGCGCGCGGCATGCGATCTCGATCGACCGGCTCACGCTGCAGTTGCTGCCGATCCTGAACCGGGTCGTCGAGCTGGAGCTGCGCCGCCCGAGAGAGGAGAGCGCCGCGGCCGGCGCATCGCCTGCGACGCGCGCAGCGGCAGCAGCGTCCGCCGGCGCAGCGTCCGCCGGCGCGGCGTCTGCGGACGCCGAGGGCGAGCGTTCGACGCGCGACTTCCTGCGCGAAGCCGCCCGCAAGTCGCGCGAAGGCGACCTCGCGCGAGAGGCGGCGGCGCGGGCGCGCACCGGCGCTGCGGGTGCGAGTGCGAGTGCGAGTGCGAGTGCGAGTGCGAGTGCGAGTGCGAGTGCGAGTGCGGCGGCGGCCGAGTCGCCGCCGAGCGCGCCGGCTGCCGCGGCGCCGTCGAATCTCGTCGCCTTTCCGCGCAGCGCCGAGCCGGCGCCGCCGCGCATCCGCGTGCTCGTCGTCGACGACAGCCCCACGGTACGCCAGCAGCTGTCGATCGCTTTCTCGCGGATGAACGTGTTGTGCGATACGGCGGCCAGCGCCGGCGAGGCGCTCGCACGGTTGTCGGAGACGCACTACGACCTGGTGCTCGTCGACGTCGTCATGCCCGGCGTCGACGGCTACAAACTCACGCGGCAGATCCGGCGGCGCCATCGAGGCGTGCCGGTGATCATCCTGACCAGCCGCTCCTCGCCCTTCGACCTCGCGCGCGGCGCGCTGGCCGGCTGCAACAGCTATCTCGTCAAGCCGGTGCCGTTGCGCCAGCTCGAAGCGGCGGTCGTCAAGCAGCTGCGCAAGTCGCTGGCGATCGACGACCTCGGTGAACTGCTGCGGCTGAGCCCCGCGCCGAAGGCGAGCGCCGCCGCCCGCAGCGCCGGGCCCGGCGCGGCGACGTCGCAGGCTGCGCCGGCGCGCACGCAGAGCGGAGGCGGCGGGGCCGGATGAGCGCTCGCGCGATGGGCGCCATTGACGACGATGCCGGCACAATGACGGGTTCGCTCAGCCGTTCCCGGGAGAGAGCATCGATGAACACCGCACTGGTCGTCGACGACGCGGCCACCGAGCGCGCGCGCATGTCGGCGATCCTCACCGACGCCGGATGGCGGGTGAGCACGGCCGTCGGCGGCATCGAGGCGATCGAGAAGGCGCGCGCCGAACGACCGGCGATCATCTTCCTGGACATCGTGATGCCCGACCTCGACGGATACCAGACCTGCCGGCGGCTCGCCGGCGATCCGCTCACGCGCTCGATCCCGGTCGTCTTCGTCTCCACGAAGTGCCAGCGCGCCGACCAGGTCTGGGCGCTGATGCAGGGCGCCAAGGCGCTGATCGGCAAGCCGTACAGTCCGGCGCAACTGCTCGATGCGCTGAAGTTCGCGGTGCAATGACGCAGCCGCCGTCGTTCGGCGTGCGCCTGGCAGGCATTCCGGTGCGGCTGCCGGCCGGCACCGCGCTCGAGTTCGTCCCGCAGGCCTCGTTGCATCCGTTGCCGCTCGCGCCTGCGCGCGTCGCGGGCCTGATGCAGTTGCGCGGCCAGCCGATCGTCGTGCTCGATGCGTCGGCGAGCCGGGATACGGGCAGCGATACGGGCAGCGATACGGGCAGCGCCGCCGCGGGCGTGGCGCTCGCCCCGCACGACGTGCTGGTCGTCGGCACGCTGCCGCACGCCGCCGGACTGCTGGTGCAGGGCGCGCCGCAACGCCTGGCGGAGGACGCGGCCACGCTCGACCTGCCGCTGGCTCGCGTCGACGCGTTGGCCGACTGTCCGTTCTTCGATGCCATCGTCTCGCACCACGGCGCTCCGGCCGGCGGCGGGGAGGAGGGCGCCGACTGGTACGACGTCGATCCCTCGCGGCTGATCGCCGCGCTGCTGGGGAATTGAGGGCGAACCGAGGGTGAACTGAGCCGATGGCCGAACGATCCTTCGCGCAGCGCCTGCGCACCGGCATCGCCGTGCTCGCGGCCGCGCCCCTCGCGGTCGCGCTGGCGGCCGGCGCGGCCTGGCTGCTCGCGCGCAACGCGGGCGGCGATTCCGCTTTCGGCGCGGTCGGCGTCGCGTTGCTGGCGGGCGCGGCGCTGCTCGCCGTCGCGGGAACGCTCTACGGAAGCCGGCTGGCCGCGTCGGTGAGCGAGCCGATCGCGCGCATCCAGTCGACTCTCGAGGCGCTGTCCGACGGCGACCTCGACGCGCGCGTGCGCTGGGAGGGCCGCGACGAGTTCGCCGGGCTGGCCGACGCGCTCGATCGCCTGCTCGACGATCGCGTCGCCGGCCTGAACCGCACGATCCGCGACAGCGAGGAGCTGAACACTTCGGTGATCGAGATCATGAAGGCGGTGGGCACGATCGCGACGACGAAGGACCTCGGCGTGCGTGTTCCCGTCACCGAGAACGTCACCGGCGCGATCGCCGACGCGCTGAACCTGCTCACCGACGAGATGGCGCGCGTGCTCGAGAGCGTCGGCCACCTGGCGAACGACGTGGCGCAGGCGACTTTCGCACTGCGCGGGCAATCCGACCTGGCGATCACCGCGGCCGCGCGCGAGCAGCGCGAGGTGAGCATGGCGGCCAGCGAGTTGTCGCAGGCGGCGCAGGCGCTGGTGGCGGTGGCGCAGCGCGCGCACCAGGTCGACCAGTCGGCTGGGCGCGCACTCGTCGAGACCGGCGAGGCGGTGCGCGTGGTCGGCGCGACGATCGAAGGAATCGTGCAGTCGCGCGAGCTGATCCGGCAGACCGAGAAGCGGATCAAGCGGTTGGGCGAGCGCACGCAAGAGATCGGGCAGGTCGTCGGCATCCTGCAGGCGATCTCGGAACGCACCGGCATCCTCGCGCTGAACGCTTCGATGAAGGCGGCTGCCGCTGGCGAGGCGGGGCGCAGCTTCGCCGTGGTCGCCGACGAGGTGAAGCGGCTGTCGGAGTCGGCGCGCGAATCGACGGCGCGCATCGCGCGGCTGGTCAACGCGATCCAGACCGAGGCGCACGAGACGGTGCGCGCGATGAACGACGCGATCGGACAGGTGGTCGCGATCACGCGGATGGCCGACGACGCGGGACAGGCGATGCGGCGCACGCAGGCGGAAACCGGTTCGCTGGTGGACGACGTGCGGCAGATCGCGGCCACCTCCGAAGAACAGGCGCGGATCAGCTCCGGGTTGCAGACGCGGGCCGACGTGATCCGCGAGGCCAGCGCCGAAACGGCGCGTCAGCTTCGCGCGCAATCGATCGAGACGCGCCGTCTCGTCGAATACGCGCGCTCGCTCGTCGAGGAAGTGAAGGTGTTCCGCACGCCGTCGCGATCATGAGCGCGAACGCCGACCGCGCTGCCGACCAGCGGCTCGACGCGCTCGACGCCGCCGCGGTCGGCCTGCTCGAGCCGCTGATCGTCGCGATGCCTTTCGAAGGCGGCGCCGCGATGCCGGGGGGTGAAGGAGCCCCGACCCAGGCGCCGCCCGAAGAAGGCGGCGCCGGCATCGGCGACTGGCGCGCGCGTCTCGCGCAGGCGCTCGACCGGCTGTCCCTGGCAGCGCTGCCACTCGAGCTGGCCGGGCTCGCGCAGACCGCGACGCTGCTGGCCGAGCGCCTGCGCGAGCCGCCGCTCGGCCCGCGCGAGCCGGCCGCCGATGCGGCCAGCGGCGTGCTGCGCGACAGCGACGCGGCGCTCGAACTCGCGCTCGCCGAGGGCTGGGTGGGCGACGCGATCGCGTTCTGCAGCGGCGAGCTGGGCAGCGACGAGTCGGCGAGCCTGGTCGGACGGCTGCGCGACTGGCCCGGGATCGACGCGCAGCTCACGCCCGAGCGCGCCAGCACGCTCGCGATGCGCCTGCGCGCCGACGCGCAGCGGATCGCGCAGGCGACGCGCGCGAGCCTGCCGGCGCAGGCGCAGGCGGCCGACGCGCCGCCAGCCGGCCCGCACGTGGCCGTGCCGACCGATGCTGCGCCGGGCGCCCCGGCGGCGACCCAGGCGCCGCAGCTCGACGCCACGGCGACCGGGACGCCGCCGTTCGATGCTGCGGCGATGGAAGCGCCGCCGCTCGACGCAGCGGCGCTGCCGATCGGCGTCGACGAACTCCAGATGCTCGCCGAAGCGGCGGCACAGCTCGACGAGGAGTTCGGCGAAGCGCTCGCCGGGGGCGTCGATTTCGAGTCCTTCGCGCAGATCGGCGACGCGATCGAGCGCTATGCCAGCGCGATCGCCTACGTCGGGCTGGTTCCGGTCGGCGATGCGCTGTTCGCCTGGCACGGCAACCTCGAGCGTCTCGCGCGCGAGCCGCAGCGCTTCGGCCAGGCGCATCGAAGCCTGCTCGCCAAGCTGCCGTCGCTGTGGGCCGCGCTGTTCGAGGCGCCGTCGGCCGACGGCGCGCGTCGCGCGCTCGCGCCGCTTGCCGATGCCGCCTGGCCGTCGCCGGTGGCGCCGGCGAAGCTCGACGCCGCGCGCCGCGCCTTCGCCTCGATCGTCAAGGTGGGTACGCGGCGCGTCTCGGCGCCCGAGGCCGAAATCGACGACGAGGCGTTGTCGCTCGAGATCCCGCCCGATGCCGACCGCGAGGTCGTCGATAACCTGCTGCGCGAACTGCCGGCGCTGTCGGCGGCTTTCTCGGTGGCGATCGAACGCGCGCAGGCCGGCTCGCGCGACGATCTCGCGCAGGCGCAGCGCATCGCGCACACGCTGAAGGGTTCGGCGAACACGGTCGGCGTGCGGGCCATTGCCTCGCTCACGCATCGCCTGGAAGACCTGCTGCAACTGCTCGACGGCGTCGACGACGCGCCGCTCGCGCCGGACCTCGCCGACGTGCTGTCCGATGCCGCCGATTGCCTGGCGGAGATGAGCGAGGCGGTCGCGGGCCTGGGCGAGCCGCCGGCGCGCGCGCGCGAAGTGCATCGGTCGATCGGCGAGTGGATCGCGCGCCTGCTCGAAGAATCGGGCGGCGAAGCGCAGCCGGCGGGGGGCGAGGCGGCTGCGACGCGAGCGACGCCGTTCGCGTCGCAAGCGACGCCCTCCGCATTGCCCGAGACGGCCGGCGAAACCCGGCCGCCGCGAGTCGAGCCTGCGCCGTCGCAGGCGACGCAACCGCGCATCGACGACGAGCGCCCCGCCGAGCCTGCCGCCGACGCGGCAGCGCAGGAATGGCTGCGCGTGCCGGCGTCACTGATCGAACGGCTGCTCGCCTTCGCCAACGAGGCGTCGATCCTCCTCTCGCAGGCGCAGGAGCAGGCCGTCGAGGTGGACCGCGTGCGCGCGACGCTGGTCGGCGGCACCGACCAGCTGCAGGACCTCTCGTCGGAACTGGAGCGCCTGGTCGACATGCGCGGCTCGATGCTCGGCGAGCGTCGCGAGCGCGACGACTTCGATCCGCTCGAGCTCGACGAGCACAACGATCTGCAGATGGTGTCGCGACGCATCGCCGAGTCGGGCGCCGACGGCCGGCTGATCGAGCAGCAGCTCGGCCGCAGCGTCGCGGCGCTGCGCGGCTCGCTGTCGCAGCTCGAGCGACTGCAGGCGGACCTGCGCGAAGCGGCGCTGCAGACGCGAACGGTTCGCGCGGAAACGGTCGTGCCGCGCTGGACGCGGACGGTGCGGCAGGCGGCGCGCATGGCGATGCGCGAGGCGGCGCTGCAGGTCGAAGGTGCGGACGTGGAGATCGACGCGCAGCTGCTGCAGGCGCTGGTCGAGCCGATCGGCCACCTGCTGCGCAATGCGGTCGATCACGGCATCGAGCCGCCCGACGAGCGCGAGCGGCTCGGCAAGCCGCGGGCGGGACGCGTGTCGCTGCGCTTCGCCCGCGACGGCGGCGATCTCGTCGTCGAGTGCGCCGACGACGGCCGCGGCCTCGACCTGCCGGCGATCCGCGCACGCGCGATCGCCGGCGGCCTGATCGCGCCCGATGAAGCGCTGTCCGACAGCGCGCTCGCTCGCCTCGCGCTCCTGCCGGGCTTCTCGACCCGCGAGCGCGCGACGCAGCTGTCGGGCCGGGGCATCGGGCTGGACGTCGTCGAGCGGGTCGCCCGCGAGCAGCGCGGCTCGGTGGCGATCGACACGCAGCGCGGTCGCGGCACCAGCGTGCGGCTGCGCCTGCCGGTGCGGCTGGCCGCGATGCCCGTCGTCGTCGTTCGTTCGGCCACGCACGTGATCGGGCTTTCGGTGCGCGAGGTCGAGCGCATCGTGTCGTTCGACGCCGACGATGCCGACGTCGGATCGCGCGTCGTCCGGCTGGAGGACGCGCTCGGCCTGCCCGAGGATGCCTTCGCCGGCGAGACGGCGGGCGAGCCGCGCGTGAACGTCGTGCTCCAGGTGCGCATGCCCGAAGGCGAGACGATCGGCGTTCGCGTGCCCGAGCCGGGCCAGCCACGCAACGTCGTGCTGCGTCCGCTCGCCGCCTTCGTCGGGCCGATCCCCGGCTTCGAAGGGGCGACGGTGCTCGGCGACGGCGCGGTGGCGCCGGTCTACGACCTGCCGCGGCTGCTCGCCGAGCGCGAGGGCGGACGCGCCGCGCCCGCGCTGCGTGCCGCGCGGGCGGCTCTTCCGGTGTGCCTGGTCGTCGACGACTCGGTCAGCGTTCGCCGGATGATGGAGCAGTTCGTGCGCGACCTCGGCTACGAGCCCGACAGCGCCGGCGACGGCGTCGAGGCGCTCGAGCGCGTGCGGCGCCGCGTGCCGTCGATCGTGCTGGTCGACCTCGAGATGCCGCGGATGAACGGCGTCGAGTTCGTGCGCGCGTTGCGGGCCGACGAGGCCACGCGCGACGTCCCGGTCGTGATGATCACGTCGCGCTCGTCGGAAAAGCACCGCGCGCTGGCGCACGACGCCGGCGTCGACGTCTTCCTGACCAAGCCGTACACCGAAGACGCGCTCGCCTCGCACATCACCGCGCTGCTGCAGTCGCGTGGCGCCGGTCGCTGAGCGGCGGCGCCGGCTTGTTCGCCCTTCGTTGCTGAGATAGCATCGACGTGCCTGGGGACGCGAACGCGGACGGGCTGCCGGAGAGTCGCCATGCAGGTCAGCGAAGTACTTCGGGTGAAGGGCACCGCCCTGTTCACCGTCACGCCCGACTCGATGCTGTCGGATTGCATCGTCACGATGGCCGAGCACGACGTCGGTTCGCTGGTCGTGATGGATCGCGGCCAGCTTGCGGGCATGCTCACTTTCCGCGAAGTCATCCGCGTGCTGGCGCGGCGCCAGCTCGAGCACCGTTCGGGCCCCACGCCGCCGGTGGCCGAGATCGTCGTGCGCCAGGTGATGAAGACCGATCCGCTCGTCGTCGCCCCGCAGACCGACGTCAACGAGCTTCGGCGCATCATGCTCGACACCCGCCAGCGCTACGTTCCGGTGATGGAAGGCGCCATGCTGCTGGGCGTCATCTCGTTCCACGACGTCGCCCGCGCGGTGCTCGAGGAGCAAGGCTTCGAGAACCGCATGCTCAAGGCCTACATCCGCAATTCGCCCGCCGAGAGTTGAGCACACCGAAATGAACGCCGCCGTTCGCGCGCGCACGTCCGTGGCCGCATGCGCATCCTGATCAGCAACGACGACGGCTATTTCTCCCCCGGGATCGAAAAGCTCGCCGAAGTGGCCTCGGCCTTCGGCGAAGTCACCGTGATCGCTCCCGAGCGCGATCGCAGCGGCGCGTCCAATTCGCTCACGCTCGACCGTCCGCTGTCGGTGCGCGTGGCGCACAACGGCTTCCTCTACGTGAACGGCACGCCCACCGACTGCGTGCACATCGCGGTCACCGGACTGCTCGAGCACAAGCCCGACATCGTGCTGTCGGGGATCAACGACGGCGCCAACATGGGCGACGACACGATCTATTCGGGCACCGTCGCGGCGGCGATGGAAGGCTACCTGCTCGGCGTTCCGTCGATCGCGTTCTCGCTGGCGCGACGCGGCCACGAGCACCTCGACACCGCAGCCGAGGTCGCGCGCCGCATTCTCGCGCGGCACCAGCGTCGGCGCCTGCCGGCGCCGATCCTGCTCAACGTGAACGTTCCGGCGCGCCCGCTGTCCGAGTTGCGCGGCGTAATGGTCACGCGGCTCGGGCGCAGGCACCTGGCCGAGCCGGTCGTGCGCGCGACCAGTCCGCGCGGCGACACGATCTACTGGATCGGGGCGGCGGGCCGCGCGAAGGAGGCGGGCCCGGGCACCGATTTCCATGCGGTGGACAGCGGCTGGGCGTCGGTGACGCCGCTGGACATCGACCTGACCGCGCCGGGCGCGCTGCGCATCGTGCGCGAGTGGGTCGAGGAAAGCCATGAGTGACCGTCCTTCCTGGCTGCCGCTGCCCCCGGCCGCGGCGCGCAGGCGAGCCGGCACGGCGGCGCCGGTGCAGCGCGAGCGCACTGCGCCGTCGCTGGCTACCGACGGCGCGCGCGCGCGGATGATCGACGCGTTGCGTCGCGCCGGCCTGCGCGACGGGCACGTGCTGCAGGCGATGGCGCAGGTGCCGCGGCATCTGTTCGTCGACGCGGCGCTGGCCAGCCGCGGCTATGAGGACGTCGCGCTTCCGATCGGGCACGGACAGACGATCTCCAAGCCGAGCACGGTCGCGCGCATGATCGAGCTTGCCGCCGAGCCGCTGGACCCGGCGCGGCGCGCTTCGGCGCGCGCGCTCGAGGTGGGCACCGGCTGCGGATACCAGGCCGCGGTGCTCGCGCGCGTGTTCGGCGAAGCGGTCTCGGTCGAGCGCGTGCGCGGATTGCACGAGCAGGCGCGCGCGAATCTGCGCGCGATGCGGCTGCCGAACCTGCGCCTGGTCTTCGGCGACGGCAATCTCGGCGTGCCGCAGGCAGCGCCTTTCGATGCGATCGTCGTCGCCGCAGCCGGCGATTCGATTCCCGACGCGCTGCTCGAGCAGATGCGCATCGGCGCGCGCCTCGTCGCACCGGTGGGCTCCGCGCGCCAGTCGCTGCACCTCGTCGAGCGCGTCGAGCGCGATCGATGGCAGCTAACGATTCTCGATGCGGTACGATTCGTTCCATTGCGCACCGGTACCATCTAGGACCGGTTCCGTCCCAGCGACAGCGTCCGCGCGGCGCGATTACCGATGATCATTGTTCGAGCCGGCTTCGCCCGCGGCGAAGCCATTGCGGCCTTGCCGCGCCGCTGGATTGCCGTTGCAACCGTCCTCGTGCTGGCGGGCTGTGCCAGCCCCCACCCGGCGCCGATCATCCACCGCGCGCCGCCTCCGCCGGTCTCCGCGCCGCCGGTCGTTGCGCCGGCGTCGTCCGCTGCGGTCCCCGGCGCGGGAGCGCCCGCTGCGACGGGCGCTGCGGCCGCCGGCGGGTCGCCCGCGGCCGCCCCGGGCGCGGAAGCCGTCGGCGTGCAGACGACGCCGATCGCGCGCGGACCGGTCGAGACGCGGCCTTTGCCGGGCGCTCCCGGCGCGGCTCCGGCGTCGAGCGCCGCCTCGGGCAATCTGCTGAAGACCGAACCGAAGGCGCTGAAGCAGCCGTATTCCGATGCCGCGCTCGCGCAGATGCGCGCGAACGCGCCTGCTGCGTCCGAGCCGATTCCGCCGATGGCGAGCGCGGCGCCCAGCGCGGCCGCCGCGCGCCCGTCGGCGTCCGACGCTTCGGCTGCGTCCGCGGCGGGCGCTGCCCCGGCGGCGAGCGCCCCGAGCGCGAGCCCGAGCGCAAGCGCGAGCCAAAGCTCCAGCGACTGGATCTGGCCCGCCTCGGGCCAGGTCGTGCAGGACTTCGCCCAGCCGAGCAGCATGGGGATCTCGATCTCCGGCAAGCCCGGCGACCCGATTGTCGCGGTGAACGACGGACGCGTGATCTTCAGCGGCGCCGGCCCGCGTTCGTACGGCAACCTGGTCATCGTCAAGCACGGCGACGACACGCTGTCGGTCTACGCGCACAACCGCACGCTGCTCGTCAAGGAAGGCCAGAGCGTCAAGCGCGGCCAGCGAATCGCCGAGCTGGGCAGTTCGGGCACCGATTCGCCGAAGCTGCATTTCGAGATCCGCAAGGACGGCCGCCCGATCGATCCGCGCAAGGTGCTGCCCGTCCGGTAGCGACGACGCCGCGCATGCGCGCGGCCCCACGCCGATGACTCCGACCCTGTGCTTCGACATCGAAACGGTCCCCGACGTCGCGGGGCTGCGCACGCTGTGGTCGCTCGACGACTCGCTGGACGACGCCGCGGTGGCCGAACTCGCGTTCGCGAAGCGGCGCGAGCAGACCGGCAGCGACTTCCTGCCGCTGCACCTGCAGCGCGTGGTGGCGATCGCCTGCCTGTTCCGTGACGACGAGGGACTGTCGATCCGCTGCCTCGGCCAGCCCGGCGACGCCGAGGCGCGGCTCGTGCAGGCGTTCTACCGCTTCGTCGACCGGCATACGCCGCAGCTCGTCTCGTGGAACGGCGGCGGCTTCGACCTGCAGGTGCTGCACTACCGCGCGCTGATCAACGGCGTGCAGGCGGCGCGCTACTGGGAACAGGGCGACGACGACCGCGACTTCCGCTTCAACAACTACCTGAACCGCTATCACACGCGTCATCTCGACCTGATGGCCACGCTCGCGCTGTTCACGCCGCGCGCGAACGCGCCGCTCGACGAGCTGGCGAAGCTGTGCGGCTTTCCGGGTAAGCTCGGGATGGACGGCTCGCAGGTGTGGGACGGCTACCGTGCGGGCCGCATCGAGGAGATCCGCGCCTACTGCGAGACCGACGTCGCCAACACCTGGCTCGTCTTCTGCCGCTTCCAGACGATGCGCGGCCTGTGGACGCCCGAGCGCTACCGCAACGAGCTGGCGCTGCTGCGCGAGACGCTCGCCGCGCAGTGCGCGCAGGCGCCGCACTGGCGCGAGTTCCTCGATGCCTGGCCCGAGCGGGCGGCGGGCGCCGACCGGGCGGACGACTCTTGAGCGAGCTGCAACTCGACGTCGAATCGCTCGACCTCGAAGCGAACGGCGTCGCCCGTCACGAAGGAAAGGTCGTGTTCGTGCGCGGCGCGCTGCCGGGCGAGCGCGTGGCCGCCGAAACCGTCCGGCGCAAGCCGAAATTCGACGTCGCGCAGACCGTCGCCGTGCTGCGCGAGAGCAGCGCGCGCGTGCCGTCGCGCTGCCCGCATTTCGGCGTCTGCGGCGGCTGCTCGATGCAGCACGTGGACGCCGGGGCGCAGATGGCGATCAAGCAGCGCGCGCTCGAGGACCAGCTCCGGCACATCGGCAAGGTGGCGCCGCAGACCTGGCTCGCGCCGATCTCGGGGCCCGCCTGGCGCTACCGGCACCGCGCGCGCCTGTCGGTGCGCGACGTGCCGAAGAAGGGCGGGGTGCTGGTCGGCTTCCACGAGCGCGCATCGAGCTACGTCGCCGACATGCGCGAGTGCCACGTGTTGCCGGCGCGCGTCTCCGACCTGCTGCTGCCGCTGCGCGCGCTGGTCGAGTCGCTGGGCATCCGCCGGCGCGTGCCGCAGATCGAGGTCGCGGTGGGCGAGGGCGGCGAGATCGTGCAGGACGATGCCGGCGTGACGGGCGACGCTGGAGCCCGGGGCGACAGTGGTACCCGGGGCGACAGTGGTACCCGGGGCGACAGTGGTACCCGGGGCGACAGTGGTGCCCGGGGCGACAGTGGTACCCGGGGCGACACTGGTGCCCGGGGCGGCGAGTGCATTGCGCTGGTGCTGCGGGTGCTCGACGCGCCGAGCGCAGACGACCTCGAACGGCTGCGTCGCTTCGCCGCAGAGCGGCGCATCGAATGGTGGCTGCAGCCGAAAGGGCCGGATTCGATCGAGCTGTTCTGCGACGCCGACGGCAGGCTCGCCGGCGAGGGCGCGCGCTCGTCGCTCGGCTACGCGCTTGCCGAATTCGGCGTGCGCATGCCGTTCCGGCCGACCGACTTCACGCAGGTCAACGCGCGGATGAACGAAGTGCTCGTGCGTCGCACGCTGCGCTGGCTCGATCCGCAGCCGGGCGAGCGCGTCGCCGATCTGTTCTGCGGACTGGGCAACTTCTCGTTGCCGATCGCCGCGCGCGGTGCGAAGGTGGTGGGCGTCGAGGGCAATCGGGCGCTCGTCGAGCGTGCCGCCCGGAACGCCGCGCTCAACGGGCTGGAAGAGCGCTGCGAGTTCCGCGCAGCCGACCTGTTCGCGATCGACGACGATCGCTGGCGCGCGCTCGGCCGCTTCGACCGCGTGCTCGTCGACCCGCCCCGCGAAGGCGCGCTCGAGGTGGTGAAGGCGATCGCCGCCGACGCCCACCGCCCCGGGCGCATCGTCTACGTGTCGTGCAATCCGGCGACGCTGGCGCGCGACGCGGCGATCCTCGTGCACCAGGGCGGCTTCGTGCTGCGCGCGGCCGGCGCGCTGAACATGTTCCCGCACACGTCGCACGTCGAGTCGATGGCGGTGTTCGACCCGCCGCGCTGAGGCTTCGCCGAAGCGCCCCCGAAAAGGCGATGCCCGCACGAGTGCGGGCATCGGTCGGGCCCTTGGGGCCCTGCGGCCGGTGAAACCCGGCCGGTGTGGCGCCTGCGCGCCGTCGTCAGTCGCGCTCGCCGCCGAAGACGCCGAGCAGCATCAGCAGGTTCGAGAAGACGTTGTAGATGCTCAGGTACACCGACAACGTGGCCGTGACGTAGTTCGTCTCGCCGCCGTTCACCACGCGCTGCAGGTCGTAGAGGATGAACGCCGAGAAGATCAGCACGGCGAGCGTGGAGACGGTAAGCATCAGCGCCGGCATCTGCAGCCAGATGTTGGCGATGGCCGCGACGAAGATGACCAGGAAGCCCATGAACAGCCACTTGCCCATGCCGCTGAAGTCGCGCTTCGAGACGCTGGCCACCGTGGCCATCACGGCGAAGATGGCGGCCGTGCCGCCGAAGGCCGTCATGATCAGACCCGCGCCGTTCGAGTAGCCGAGTACGGCGCCGATCAGGCGCGACAGCATCAGGCCCATGAAGAACGTGAAGCCGAGCAGCAGCGCAACGCCGATTCCGCTGTTCTTGAAGCGTTCGATCGCGAAGAAGAAGCCGAAGGCCACCGCCAGGAAGAGGATCAGGCCGGTGAACGGGCTGCCGGCGAAGAACGAGAAGCCGGTCTGCACGCCGATCCACGCGCCCAGCACGGTGGGCACCATCGAAAGCGCGAGCAGCCAGTAGGTGTTGCGCAGCACGCGGTTGCGACTGGCCGCGTCGATCGCGCCGCCGTAGCCGCCGCGCGCCACGGGCGTGCCGAGTTGGTTCTGCTGGAATGCCATGCGATGTCTTCTCCGGTAAGGGGGCACCGAGGGGGCCACGAGATGATCACCAAGGACCACTGAGGGTCACTGAGGATCACCAAGGGCCGTGAAGCTGCCATCGTGCCCGATGTTGGGGCGCCTGTCGCCGGTTTCAAGCCGCCCCCGCGTCTTCGGGCAGCATGCCCGGGGCCCGGTGAGCGGGTGGACGCATGTTAAACTTGCCGGCGCGCCGCGCACTCGTCTTCGGCGCGTGCGCCCAGGCGTTGAAGATGCGCCACACCTTCGCCTGCAACGGCGGATTTCCGCGCATTCTATTCAATAATTCACCGACGAACCCGCATTTGCCGCGTTGTGGTCGCCCTGCCGCGATCGTGCGGCGGTGCCTCACCGGAATTTCCATGGCTGTAGAACGAACCCTGTCCATCATCAAGCCCGATGCCGTCGCCAAGAACGTGATCGGGCAGATCTACGCGCGCTTCGAGGGCGCGGGGCTGAAGATCATTGCTGCGCGGATGATGCATCTGTCGCGCGAGCAGGCCGGCGGCTTCTATGCGGTCCACAAGGAGCGCCCGTTCTATGCCGATCTCGTCTCGTTCATGAGCTCGGGCCCGGTGATGATCCAGGTGCTCGAAGGCGAAGACGCCATCCGCCGGAACCGCGACCTGATGGGCGCCACCGATCCGAAGAAGGCGGCCGCGGGAACGATCCGTGCCGACTTCGCCGAAAGCATCGACGCGAACGCGGTGCACGGCTCGGACGGCGCCGACACCGCGCAAACCGAGATCGCGTTCTTCTTCCCGACGCTCGACCTGCACTCGCGCTGATCCGCGGTTGTTCAAGGCCGTCCTGCGAGCTGTCATGAACGCGTCGACGGGCAACGAAGCGCAGAAGGTCCGGCTGCTCGGCCTGGATCGGGAAGCGCTCGAGCGGCAATGCGTCGATTGGGGCCAGAAGACCTTTCGCGCGCGCCAGCTGCTGCGCTGGGTGCACCAGCGCAGCGCGGCCGACTTCGACGCGATGACCGATCTCGCGCAGGATTTCCGTCGCGTGCTCGCCGAGCGCGCGTGCGTAGAGGCGCCGCCGGTGCTCGCCGATCACGAGTCGGCCGACGGCACGCGCAAGTGGCTGCTCGACGTCGGCGCGGGCAATGCGGTCGAGACCGTGTTCATCCCGGAAACCGATCGCGGCACGCTGTGCGTCTCCACGCAGGCGGGCTGCGCGGTGAACTGCCTGTTCTGCTCCACCGGCAAGCAGGGCTTCGCGCGCAACCTGCGCGCCGACGAGATCGTCGCGCAGGTCTGGCACGCGAAGCGCTCGCTCGAACGGGCGAACGACGCCCGCATCGTGACGAACGTCGTGTTCATGGGCATGGGCGAGCCCTTGCAGAACTACTCGGCGACGCTCACGGCGCTGCGCCTGCTGCTCGACGATCACGCCTACGGACTTTCGCGCCGGCGCGTCACCGTGTCCACCTCCGGTGTCGTGCCGATGATCGATCGGCTGCGCGAAGACTGCCCGGTGGCGCTCGCCGTTTCGCTGCACGCGCCCGACGACGAACTGCGCGACCGGCTCGTTCCGTTGAACCGCAAGTACCCGCTGGCCGAACTGATGGCCGCGTGCCGCCGCTATCTCGAGCGCGCGCCGCGCGACTTCATCACCTTCGAGTACGTGATGCTCGACGGCGTGAACGACAGCGTCGCGCACGCCGAGGCGCTGCTGCGCTGCGTGCGCGACCTGCCCTGCAAATTCAACCTGATTCCGTTCAATCCGTTCCCGAACTCGGGGTTGCGCCGCTCGCCCGACGCGCGAATCCGGGCCTTCGCGCAGCGGCTGGTCGACGCCGGCATCGTCACCACGGTGCGGCGCACGCGCGGCGACGACATCGATGCGGCCTGCGGGCAGCTCGCCGGCGAAGTGCAGGATCGCACCCGGCTGCGCGAACGCGAGCAGCGCGTGCGCTTCCTGGAAAGAACCCATTGACGGACCTGCGCCCGTGAAAGCTCCCCTTGCCGTTGCCGCCGCGCTGGCTTCGCTGCTGTGGCTCGCCGGCTGCGCCACCGACGGAACCTCGGCTTCCGAGTCCGGCGCGAACATCGCTTCGCCGTCCGCCGCGCGCTCGCCGCTGCCCGGCTCGCCCGAAGAGAGCGAAGAGCGGCGCCGCGCGCGCATCCGGCTGGAGCTGGCGGCGAGCTACTACCAGCAGAGCAACTTCACGGTGGCGCTCGACGAGCTTCGCCAGGCCATCGAGATCGATCCGAACTATGCGCCCGTCTACGGCGTGCTCGGCCTGGTGTACAACGATCTGGGCGATCGCGATCGCGCCGAGGACGCCTTCCAGCACGGCTTGCGGCTGGCGCCGAACGACGCCGACCTGAACAACAGCTACGGCTGGTTCCTCTGCCAGACCGGACGCGAGCGCGCCTCGCTCGACCGCTTCGCGCGGGCGCTGAACGATCCGCTGTATCGCACGCCGGCCAAGCCGCTGCACAACGCCGGCATCTGCGCATTGCGCATCGGCGACGAGGAAACGGCCGAGCGCAACCTGCAGCGCGCCTTCCAGGTCGATCCGTCCAACGCGGTCGCGATGTATCACCTCGCCGAGCTGTACCTGAAGCGCGGTGAGGCGAGCCGGGCGCGCTTCTATTCGCAGCGACTGCTCAGCACCTACGAGCCGACGGCGCAGACGCTCTGGCTCGCGCTGCGCGTCGAGCATTCGCTGGGCAACGGCGACGCCGAGAAGAGCCTGGCGTTGCAGCTGCGACGCCGTTTCCCCGATTCACCCGAGTCGGCGCTGCTCGCGCAGGGCCGTTTCGGGGGGTGAACAGGACATCCATGAACGTCGAAGCGACTACCTCTCCGGAGTCGATCACCCAGATCGCATCGCTCGAGCAGCTCTGCGCCGCCCGCGAGGCGCGCGGCTGGTCGATATCCGACGTCGCCGCCAAGCTCGGCATGATGCCGCGGCAGATCGATGCGATCGAGCATGGCCGCTGGGAAGCGCTGCCCGGCACGGCATTCGTGCGCGGCGCGATCCGCGCCTACGGCAAGGCGTTGCAGCTCGACGTCGCGCCGTTGCTGGCGACGCTGGGCTCACCGAACGGCGCGCCGGAACTGAAGCCTTCGTCGTCGCTCGATTCGCCGTTGCCCCGGCACGGCGCGCTGGGCTTCGACAACGGCGGCTCGGGCAGCCGTATCGTCTGGATCATTCTCGGCGTGATCGGCGTGGTCGCCATCGCGATGTATTTCGGACGCGGGGCCGATTTCGGCCGGGTGCTCGAACCGGGCAGCGGCGGCAGCGGGCCGGGTCGGTCGGTCGACGTCGTGCCGCTCGCGCCGGGCACCGGCCCGGGCGCCGGCCCGAGCGCCGGCCCGGGCGCCGGCGATGCGACGCGAGCTCCGTCCGATTCGACGCGCGCCGTTGCGGGCGATGCCGCGCGCAGCGCTGCGCCCGATTCGGCGCGTCCGTCGACACCCCCGGATGCGTCTGGCGCCTCCGGGGTCGGCCCCGGAGCGACGCCTGCGGCAGGCGCGGCCGCGGCCGTTCCTGCTTCGCCGGCCGGTACACAATCCGCAGTGCCGACCACCCCGGGCGGCAGCGCCGGCGGCGGCGCTGCGTCGCCGGCTGCCGTGG
>ERZ778017.1042-NODE-1042-length-30781-cov-5.501432_pt1 | contig 30781 bp, 21 predicted proteins | sample MGYA00375747_ERZ778017 | MGnify/ENA primary metagenome ERZ778017 (study PRJEB29350, sample SAMN05509838) | bioreactor metagenome | biome: bioreactor; material: wastewater | place: South Africa: University of Cape Town | collected 2014-03-17 ...
TTGGAATGAGGAGATTATGTTGGGCTCATTGAACCCTGCAATGGGGGTGATGGTAATGGTGATGCACTGACGGGAGATGGTAGATATGTTTGCTGGTAAACCAAAGATTCCATAATTTTATTAATCAACTCTATTTGGTCATTAATCGCATCGTGACAGTTTTGCAAGTCTTCTGATGCACGATGTTCGACAATACAAATATCAGAATGTTTCTCTAGATACCATGAAGGAATATATGACTCGCAAATTCGACATAGCACAGTTTTTGGTTGGGGTACGGAATCTTCGTCAATTATTCCCAATTCTCTCAAATTCAATAGATACCCTTCAAATATCTCTGCACCAAAACCTAACAAATCGATCAATTGGTCCGGTAAAGTAAGATCAACGTTTATGTGAATAAATGGCTTTATTGTCCACATTGAATGAGTAGGCAAGCCAGTCTTCTTATCATGGATTAAAATACCTTGCGCTTCTAGCTCTATAATTTCCCCATTATTTGATAATTTGGATGATATAGTGGATGTATCGTTATCATTATCGTGATTGTTGTCATTTTCAACATTTACTTCGTTACTCATTTCTTTAATACTGTCGTTATTGTCGTTGAATTCATTATCTGGAACTGGGGCTGGATTTGTTTGTGACGCAGTTGCGCAGGTATCAGGGTCAGGTCTGTCTATTTCTTCAAAGCTTTCCTGAGAATTATGTGGGGTTATGTTAGACATTGTCATGAGGTTTATTGGCGGCAACACGTTTCTATCATTTGTCGCAGTTATAAACTTGACTTTGTAACTTCCATCATCTGTTATCATTTGATCCATAGCATTATTGAAAACTAGCGTATCTTCTTCGCTATTTCCGATAATAATGTTAGAGATAGGTTTATTGACGATTTTCTTGATATTGGTACCAACTATAATTTCCCAGTTCTTTGACAAATACCGTACATTTCCCTGTAAGTCTAATTCCATGACGGTAGTGGGGTTATCTGCTGATGCCAACCGTAGATCTATTTGCTCGTCAAGGGTGTCGATTAATGTTGGTTGATTATTAGGATTCAATTTTGATAATGATGGTGGTGTAGAAACGTTTGAGGGTATTTCACACGGCGAAACCAGTCGTTCTAGGCTTCTATCGAATAACTTTGGACTTTGATACGACTGTTCGAATGTGGGCTGATGAAACATCCCAATTTTCGGTGTTCTGGTGGTAGTCGACCCCAGCAACGTTGGGGAAAGTGACGACGTATCTGGATGGTGCTTTATTGGCGATTTTGGTTCTGGAGTCGGGGAATGTAATGGAGACGCCGAGAGGGCGTTAGCGATTGGTGGGAAAATATGGTTCGGAATGGGTGATTTTGGTAATGGAGACGTAGAATGGGGCCCATGGAACGCCTGCGACGTCGTAGCACTCAGTTGTATGTGTGGTTGGTCATTAGGAGGTGTCTGTCGAGAAGACGACATTTTGGCAGAAGAACAAGTACCAGCAAAACAACAAAGTTGATGCCAAATTCACAGTAATAGTAATTGTACCACTACAACAGCTCAATTGACGCTTCACTAACTGAAAATTCTTCAGTAAAACCCCTGTCAATAAAGAATTCCTGTCAAATAAACCGGGTAAATATTGTAGATAAACGATTTTGTAGTGTGTAGAAGAAATCAATCACTATAAAAAATAATCTCTGGATAAAAGCGAAACTTACGTTACCAACAAAATTTCCACTTCTTTCACCGGCCCCGGATGTTGTGTTCGGTACAATTTGGCTGCGAATGGTGTCTTGTTGTTCATCTCCATCCTTTTGAAGTCACAGTACGGTGCATTTGGTAGCAAAGTACTCCCACATTGATGGGTTACTACAGTACTACAAGCGAGATTACACCATGGAGGAGAACGAGATATAGTTGTGGAGAAGAGCAGAAGTTGATCAGTGCGGCTAGCAGGTGTACTCCGCTGTTGTAGACTTAATTGTGATGGAGTATTCGGTGGTGTGCCGTTCCGTGTATAGGTTGTGTGTCTGGGGTTCCGTGTATGTCCTATTGTGTTCAGTAGTGATTAGTAAATGAATTACGGTGTGAAATTGCTGAATCAAGCCGTGGTTGCGATCGTAGCGGAACGTACCGAGATATCGTGCTACTTTTCGTGTGTAGTGTGTCTGGTATCGCAAACGTAGGGTATCTAATCTGGTGTATTTCGTAGGTCTAGTTTGTTTACTACCAGTCGTATCTGATACATTATGCATAGCTTGTAGGGGTGTTTGGTGCCTGGCAGCCCAGCACTTTACACAAGAAACATCTGTCACAACATACGGCTCTGTACACAGAACTATCTGCATCAATCTCTGCGTAGTTCTACTTTAGTGCCCACGGTACGTGACTAGTGATACAAATCTAAACACCATCCTGTACCAACCGATGGTCACCCATTGATAACGGGATTTCTATTTCTTTCACGTCAAAGCTGCGGAGTTGTATCCTATTAGTTTCCGACCCGATGTGGCCTATTGTTCTCCGATCATTGCCACTACCGCTTGGTTTGTTTCGTACGGTGATGGTGGTGGTGGTGGTTTGTCGTCAAGTCACCTGATTTTTGCAATTTTGCAACCATTTGCTATATAAACGTGGACTCGGCTAGCGAGAAAAGAACGAGCCACTACGTTTTTGTTACTATCGGAGATGGTATTGAGTCTACACTGGCTGCTTGTATACGGTTAGTTATGATTCCGCTGTAAATGTATCACCTCCAAACAACTAGTACTTGAAAACGGAAATACAGGATGGAACTTAGTGAATCCCCACTGCAAGTATTGTACAAAAACGGAAGCTGACAGATTACGAGAGTGCACCATCTCATGCCAATTCTGACAATTATGGTAGGGCCCCTACTGGTTGCGGTGGTCCCATGTTTGTTCTCATGAGTCGCACTTGGGTTGATGACTCATTTGTACGACTCCTAGAATCGTTTGTCGACTACGACGACTCTGAGTCATTTGTTGACTCTGAAGAAAGTCCAATTATGCAACTTCTATTCAGTTAACATGACTACAAGACAAATTTGTATGATATTTGGTTATCAATTGATAACGATGTTCATTTTTATATATTCCCGGAATCCTTGTTATTTTGTTAATTGTTGGAATTAACCCAAATTCCAAATTGTTGAAGAAGTAAAAATTAAAGCAAAAAAAATATCTAATTTTAATTACTTTTGAGTTGGATCAAAAGTCTATAGTACAGGTCGTAAAAGTTGGATTTTACATCCATCATAAAAGGTTCAGCAAGTTGGTTACTGAATATTAATCATTACCAAAAGAGTATCATCAATCAATCAATTAATTGGTGTATTGGAACGTATTGCTAGAATCCATAATCGATCTTGATTTGATTGATTGCAATAACTGTTGGTTTTTTTCATCATTCTTTTGTAAAATTAGAGATTTCAAGCACTTATTTTCCATGTTTAATTGTTTTAAAGTCTTTTCAAGACTGACAACTTTTTCCGATAATCTTTTTAATTCCATGTCCATTTGTTGTTCCTTCAACTTTTTCTTGATTCTGAATCTGGCTGATGCAGCAGTGTTTCTTTTACGTTTGTCGTTAAGAGATGCTGTGGCAGCAGGGTCTTGGTGTTCGTTGGCTTCAGCTTTCACTGAATCGCCTGATGGTATTTGTTCACTGATCATTGGCTCCACTTTGATAGGAGCAACCCCGGACTCGCTTGGCGACGCTGCTGAACTTTCAACACCAGTTGGAGCATTGGTCTTTACTGGTTCGTTCAATTCATAGTTCAAAAAGTTACTATCAGAAAAAAGATCCAAATCGTTGGTTTCAATATTTGGTGACAAAATATCGAAATTCAAATTCAAGTCATTCAAATAATCTATAGGTTGGAAATTCATCTTGGATATACTATTGGCAAGTCTCCTATTTGGGAAAGACAGGTTTACAAAATTTTAGTAACTCAAAAACAATCCTTAAATTTATATGTTGAAATTAATAAGCCTATTTATTATCCCTATCAAAAAAATTTTCATAATTCCTGCACCCGATTTGGTACCGTCCAAATCATACTTCCGGAACCGCTTTTGTCTCACTTGAAAGCACAAAAGCAACAGCCACTTCCAACGCACGGCATCTGCTGTAGCGTACGGTCGCTTTCACGTATAGGGAGACGCTCACGATTTGGCCGTGCTTACTTCAAGCTTACTGTCTTTCATTTTTGTCGGTGCTACCACTCGGCACATGGCACTCCAGATCTGACTAATAGTTTCGGACGTTTTCCTATTCCGGACAGGAAACGTTTGTGATAAGCAACACATGATTTGGATTTGGCCGGCCGGGCCAAACAATCTGTTGGGAAACATGAGTTATTCCGCAGCACAACGGTCAACGTGTGGTCCGTTAAGAATCTTGTACCTTGTTTAGAAGTTGTTAGTTGATACAAGTTGTTAGTTGATACAAGTTGTTAGTTGTATAGAGCAGCCTATTTACGTCCAATGCCGGTATTAGGAATACTAGTAAAATCCCACCACTACTCGGTGCATAATATGCCCGCGGAAGTCCAACTAGCGATATTTACTGTGCCTATTTTTGCGACCTGATGTCTGTAGCGTACTACATAGTGGTACTATGACGAAACTGTTTTTGTCTAAGTGTAACGACGGTGTTTGATTGACTATATGGAGTATTTTTCTGACCCTGCTACTATTATTGATTTGTTATACAGATCCCGCACTCACAATTTGAACAACTCATCATTGACCCCATCCAATTTTTTTGGTAATCTTACGGCTAAACCAAGTGGGTTAATAACCACGTTGTCCAAATTCCAAATACCTTCTTTGTAGTAAATGTCCTTCTTCAAGAAGTCAATCACTTCGTCACGGTTGTTGGCAACAAGGTGGAATGTTGACCCAGCAAACTTGGTCTTCTCGTCGTCCTGGTAAATTGCCCCCGCTGACTTGACTATACCTTCATTCACAGTAGGAGCAATCCCAGCAAAATGCTGTGGTCTCACTTTGGACCTGTCTGCACCGGGGAAATCGTAAACAATGACGTTGTATTCAATTGACATTCTGGAAGTACTGCTGAATGCTCTCAATGAAGCTTGAACTAAACGATTCATTGACGATATTTCTCCATTTTTACCGGCCATAGTGGCTAATATAGTTTCTGTCACGTGAGCCTCCACTTTCTCTCATTTGTATATCCGCTAAACATGGGGCCCCAGTTGCGTTCCGGGACGGTGGTGGCTGAGGAGATTACGTGTAGTGGTCCTAGAAGTAGTTGGAAGTAGTTGGAAGCGTTGGTTCCGGGAAATTGTGCAATTTTCACCGAAGCCTAACTTCGCTTGGTCCCATACATGCATGAAATTTACGACCATACTTGGGGACACTGGACTACTTGCAACTGTGTGATTTGTGAGTACTGTGTACTACTGGGTTACTAAATATCATACATTGATATATGGAATGGAAAATTATGAACTTAAAGGTCAATTACTTCATGGTCCTCATGAAACAAGAAATATAGATGCAATAATCTGCGGTTCTTCTATGGTTTCCGCACATTAATTTAAACGATGGTGTTTAGATTGGAGACGACAACCATGGTTCGTTTGGTTTCACTACTGAACGATGGATCAATAGTAGGAAAGGTAACTCATGGCAGAATTCGTTGGTAGATGAGACATTGTATGGCACACGTCGTTGAAAATGGATATAGTGCATTGTCTAAAGATGAGTGATCAAAGTTTAGTTGTTCAATGGAGCAAAGAGTCTGATTCTTTCTTTTCTTGGACCTAATTCATTGGTCTTGATACCAGCACCGTATTCGTTTCTGAATGTAGAGTGGGAGTTAATCAAAGTGGTAGAAATTGGAGTGGAGTCACTGATTCTTCTGTATTGTCTTTGACCTATACCACCCTTGTCCTTGATGAATTCTTTCATGAACGATTCTTTGTATTTGTGCAAGTAGGCCTCATTTCTAGCGTGTTCACGTTCACCAGTTTGTTGGAATTTGTACAATTCAGTTTCGACAAATGGCTTTTCTGACTTATCTTTGTTCTTGTAGACTAAAAATCCCCCAGCAACAGCAGCTACAGCGAAAATTTTGGTGATGTTAATTTCGAACGATTTCGAAGGAGTTGGCTCGTGGTGAGACTCTGACGAGGCAAAACGCTTAAAAGTACGCGATGCTGTGCTACCCAACTTAGCTCTGGCAAACATTGTTTTCGTAATAACTTAGTTTTATCAAAACTAAACCAAATATTTCTTCTATTTGTTAGTAAATTTTTTATCCAATGGAAGAACTTCAAATTTAAATTTGACTGCATGTAAGAAATATTAATGGTGCTACCATACATACTGCCAAGCAGTATCGCCGAGAACCGCCAAGTCACGCTTCCTTTATCCAGTGCTACCATATCTCCGTGGTAGAAACCGGGACGGTGCGCGGTAACTTGGTGGTAACTTGTGCGTACCGCTGATAGGACAAAGAAGCTGATACAATACAATCGTTTTGGATGTGGTTTATTTAGTACAATGTGGTCCTATCTAATGTATATGCAATGGAAAACGTTCTATAACGAATGCTAGGAACCATGACTGGTTCATGAAAAAATTATGATACTTCAAGTCCAAAATTTAGTAAAATTAAAATGAATGTAGTTGTATAGAACTGAATTTAGATTAAATGCGTAGGTTCTTGTTCTTATCCCTTGGAAAAACAGAACTGAAATGCAAGCATGAACGGCTGATGTTTTAAGGACCTGCTGTATAAAAAAATATGGGGTAAAACAAGCAAATGAAGACCCAGAAAACAATAACCGATGTAACGAGTGGCTGTGACCACGAATTGTGACGTTGAATAAATTAAGTATGTGATCCTGTTGGTATCAGAATCATGGATATAATATCTTGATTAATGATGTGAAAAATATAGAGTGGAAAATCCCGAAATCAACCCTATTATCGATAGCTGATGAATTGCAATTAAAGTTCAATCGCAATCAAACTATAGTATTATGCGCTAATTTCCCCCACCACTAAGTGGTTGAATTAACGATATTGTTTACTTCTGCGACTTTTCATAAAACTTCCATTTATCGTAACGAGCCTGGGAAATCAGTAGTTTTTGTGGAGCAAGCTTCTTGGGTGCTTGTTGGCTACACTTGGACACAACAAACTCTGCTGCGATCAAAAAAATTGGTGTCAACATCAACAATCCTCCATTTGTAAAGGGCTTCATTATTAGATGAGAAAGTCCGGGGGAATAAACAAATTAATCTAAATGAGTCAAAAAAAAACAAAATTGTCCACGTAATGAATAGTCGTCACCGTGTGTAACACTTATCGTGCTATATGAATAGGAAAATGCTCGCAATAAAGAGGTCTTAATATGAATATAAATTGTATGATTTAAAAAGAATTTTTCCTTGTAGGAGTTTTTATATAATTCGCATCAACGGAGATAAGAACTTTGCTAACTTATATTGTTACATATAGTTGCTACTATTTAAGAATACAGGTTATACCTAGTTGATCGTTGCTTATATTTTGTAATCATGTATAATTAACTACTCCTACTCATAAATCAATTATATAAATCATCTTCTTCTTCATTTCCGAAAGCGGCTCCGTTAGCGGTTTCATTATTAGCGGAATCAGCTTGACCTTCAGAGAATCTGAAGTTACCAAATTGTCCTCTTGATGCTTGCATCTGTTGGGCGTAGGCTTCGTATCTCCGCAATTCTGATTCTGAAACCGATCTCTTAGCAGTTTTCATGGCTTCTTCAAAGTGGGCATGGGTAATGTATGGTACAGGATCTTCTTCTTCAACTTCTTCGCCTTCTTCTTGTTTCATGTCCACATCATCACCCTTGGCCTTCTTGGCTCTGATGGAGGCTTCAATAGAGTCTTTGATGGCAAACTTGGCTGATCTTTGGACAATATACAATAAATCGGCCCCGGAGAAACCATGGGTAATCTTGGCGATTTCGCTGAGATCTAAACCTGGTTCTAATGGAGTGTTTCTCAATTGCGCTTGTAAAATGGATAATCTGGCTGCTTCATCTGGTAATGGAACGTAGATTAATTGATCCAATCTACCAGGTCTTAATAATGCTGGATCGATTTGATCTGGTCTATTAGTAGCACCAATGACAAACACATTCTTTTTGGCATTCATACCATCCATTTCAGTTAATAATTGATTAACCACTCTGTCTGATGCTCCACCAGCATCACCATGAGAACCACCTCTAGCTTTAGCAATAGAGTCCAATTCATCTAAGAAAACAACTGTTGGTGCAGCAGCTCTGGCTTTATCGAAAATATCTCTAATGTTCGATTCAGATTCACCATACCACATACTCAATAATTCTGGACCTTTAACAGAAATAAAGTTAGCTGAAACTTCAGTTGCAACAGCTTTTGCCAATAATGTCTTACCAGTACCTGGTGGTCCGTAGAATAAAACACCTTTGGAAGGTGCCAAACCGAACTTTTGGTATTGATCTGGATGTAAAACAGGGTATTCGACAGTTTCTTTCAATTCGTCCTTGATAGAATCTAAACCACCAATGTCATCCCAAGTGACGTTAACGTTTTCAACAACGGTTTCACGTAAGGCCGATGGGTTGGAGTTACCAAGAGCAAATCTGAAATTCTCCATAGTAACACCTAAACTATTCAACACTTCGGCATCAATAGTATCTTCGTCCAAGTCAATAAGATCCATTTTTTCTCTAATTTGTTGCATGGCAGCTTCAGAACATAATGACGCAAGATCGGCACCGACAAACCCGTGAGTTTCAGAAGAAATGGCTTCCAAATCAACATCATCAGCCAATTTCATGTTCTTGGTGTGAATTCTCAAGATTTCTAATCTACCTTCAACATCTGGAACACCGATATCAACTTCTCTATCGAATCTACCGAATCTTCTCAAGGCAGGATCAATGGAGTTTGGTCTGTTGGTTGCGGCAATGACAACAACGTTAGATCTGGCTTTCATACCATCCATAAGAGTCAATAATTGCGAAACAACTCTTCTTTCGACTTCACCATTAGTTTTGTCTCTCTTTGGAGCAATAGAATCGATTTCATCAATGAAAATGATGGATGGCGAGTTCTTTTCTGCTTCTTCGAAAGCTTTTCTCAAGTTGGATTCTGATTCCCCTGCCATTTTCGACATGATTTCTGGACCATTGATCAAAAAGAAAAATGCCCCGGTTTCGTTGGCAACAGCTCTTGCCATAATAGTCTTACCGGTACCAGGAGGACCATACATAAGGATCCCTTTAGGAGGTTTTATACCGATAGATTTGAACAATTGTGGGTGTCTCAAAGGTAATTCAACCAATTCCCTAATTTGTGCCATTTGTTTCTTACATCCCCCAATGTCGTCGTACCCAACATCGTTCATATTATTCTCTTCGTCCTCTCTATTGATTGGCTCACCTTCGCAATGAATAATGGTGTCCTGGGCCACAATAGCGATTTCTTCGGGATCAACCTCGACAACCTTAAACTCAACCTGTCTCATACCCCCTCTCACAGTAAATAAGTCTCCCTTTCTCACCGGACGGTATGCTTCCACGAAATATGGCTTCAAGTACAAGTCGAATAACGACCCGGTAATACCTTCAACAGTATCAGCAAGCGGCAAAACCGAGATTCTGTTGGCATATTTGATATCTGGACATGGGTGAATCGTGACCACATCCCCCAATCTCACCCTAAGGTTCCCTCTGACACATCTGTTGATCCGAGCAACCCCATCTTCCATGTCATCATCAGCCAACACAATCAACACTGTGTCCTTTCTCTTCTTACCCTTGACCAACACGGTATCACCACGGAACAATTGCAACAATTCCATGGTGTTGGAGCTCATGGTGATAATGGAGTTGTCGTCGTTGGTGGCATCGTCGACAATCAAGGCATTGTCCTTCTTTTTTCTTCTTAAGATTGCAGTGGCCGTTTTGTCTTCAACAACATCGGCACCAGACGCATCCAAGTGGTGTTTTTTCTTGTCTTCGTCCCCAGTCATTTCTATTAAGTAAATCTGATGAAGAAGATAAACGAAACTTGTTAATTTCCTTATGCTACGCACTTTGCCACCAGCGTGGACGGTAGCGATGATGGTAGCGCCACGTTTTTTTGTGGGTGCTAGAAATGGAAGGTTGTGGAATAAGACAAAGTGTTGGAAGAACGTTTACGTGAAGGTGGCGGATAGTGTAGGCAGGAGGTGATTCTGTTACGTGTATAGGTTAGGTAGAGGGGTTTTTGGGGCGTGGTACTGTTTGCGACTTTTGTAGGTTGGCACGCAAGTTACACCCGGCAATAGTAGTAAAGTATACACTAAAGAAGGACTTAGATAAGATTAGGTGGTTGTTGCTACTTGATCTGTGCTGAGTTAGGGTGGATAGCACGGTATTTGGGACTAGGCAGCTAGGTCTGTTTGTTGTAGAAGACTCCACTGAAACCAGGATATGACTCTGGATCACTGATCTCCAGTAGATCTTACTACGCTCCTGTGAAACTTGTGCCTGAAGCACAGAGTGTAGTTCAGGCAGTGGTGCTGTTTCTGGTTTGATGTAGGCAATTGTGGTGTATATGTTGATCTAAGCTTCAGAAACTTTTGCTGTAATAGGTGTTTCGTTTGTGCGTTGTTGGGTACAATATAGATGTTGAATATTGTTGAGATGTTCGCCAACTTGATACTGTGTCAGTGAGCCTGAGTTTTATAGTTTCCATGTAGCACCATTTCTGATTGTCTTTGGATGGAATGAGAGAATTGTGTCTTTTTCGTTCCCTGAAACTTCAAGATTTCTGATGGTGTTGACGTGGTTGCGGTTTTCCATTGAAATAATGTCCCTCTAAAGGCCCGAAACGGTAGTAATATTCTTCATTGGTCATCCACCACGCAAAGGGTTTGTGTCTCAACTCAGCAGAAAGAAGTTACTGGTGCTTCCCGTGTTACTGGCTATGGATGTGTGAAATTTATGAGTTGTGAAGCGGTGAGAGTTCAGCAAACACATGCCAGACGTAGGATTTGAAATTTTGGTTGGTCTCAACTTTACAAGGCTCAAAACTGAAACAACATGTACAACAACCAGGAGAATACATGTAGCTTTTACTATTTACTCGCCTAAACGTATTGGTGCGATTTTGACAGCTCATTTTAGATATCGAAGTTTGTTCGTATTATGCTTAATTGTAGTTTTACCGGTGTTTTATGACTATTCATTGCCTCACTTCAAACGTTACATACGTATCGGTGAGATTAAAGGTTTTTGTGCTCTGAACGAGATTGTAATTCTTAAGACTTAGAATTAAAATGTTATTACACATTTTCTTAAGCGCAACTACTGAAACTGTACTAGTTTTACCTATAAATAACACACATGTGTGTTCTCGTCCAACTCTGTTGGTTTTGTTTATCGAATGATCGAAGTTTAATCTTCAAGTAATTAATGGGGTGTATGCAATAGCCCCTCAAATTTGCAACCGCCATCAGTTGTCATACAATCAACTGTTGAGTAATTAAAGTACAACTGTGGTGTGGTTAGTTTGGACAAAATCATTCAAGTATATATAACCCCGTGATAATTATTAACTTGAACATATGTTGTATTTTGTTGCATGATTTTGTTTAAAGTTTTCTCGTTCCAAATATGAGAAATACGTTTGAGGTGTTAAAAGAACAGAGTTTTTGGGCATGCAAACCTTGGAAACGGTCATTAGAGGTAGAATTACTTTTGGTTGAAAATTCTAAGAGTCTAACCTATTAATAAAATAAAATTCTGAATTAGATTGGACTCGCGTTTGTCGGACACAATGCAAAGATATTCGTATATTCTATTATTTTGCAACTCATGGAATTTCTCGATTTGTCCGGTTCTTGCTCATGTTTTTGAATGAAGAAAAGCTACGTATCCTTCGAGACTGGCTTGTACCCCAAGTGAATACTGTCACCTACAACGTTATGACTTGGGGTATGAGTGTCTCGAATACAGAAAAGCGATACGATCCACCAATGGAAAAATGGAAACCGTCCATTACCAAATATTGTCTCGGTGATAAGATATTTACATCAACCCGGCAAACTGTTTTCTGTCGATAAGTTCAAGTTGGCAGTACCTTAGATCGTAAAGAACTACACAAGTGTTGCTAATTGGTGGTAGTAGTTTTATACTAATTCCAGCTTTCCAGGCGAATTTGTGCAAGGGAGACTCCACACCCAAATGGATCAATACCCACCACCAATCAACTCTTGGCAATCGAATGGACGTAAATTTGTAAATTTTCCCCAGTTCCACATTCGAAAACGTCTACAATTGAACATTTCAGCAAATGCTCTCTTCATTCAAACCTGCTCACTGACCCACCCAATGCCCCCAATTCCGTTAGTGCCTAATCCGTGGACATTTATTGGCTTCTTGTATCTCCACGCGGTCTCTCCACAGTAGCCAAAAACAAGTCTTATGTAACCCCACGCTACTACTTATTTTTTTACCCAATTTGAAACGATATTCTTATTATAAGACTCCTATTCCTTAACCTGCCGTACTCCTCGTCCTATCCTCCACTCATCGGCACATTTTTCATCCATTCATGAGAATAATACTTTACACTCCGGTGCTGCAAATAACAGTTCTGTATAATCCTATGTGTAGTCTATAATCTGCCCGTACAGTATGGTATATATTCACCGATCAACCCTTGTTGGGCATCTTCTTCTTCTTTACAATTATGTCTGCTTGTATCTTTTGTAAAATCATCAAGGGAGAAATTCCTTCTCTCAAGTTAATTGAGACTAAATACACTTATTCTTTTCTTGATATCCAGCCAACTGCTGATGGTCATTGTTTGATTATTCCAAAGTACCATGGTGCCAAGTTGCACAATATTCCTGACGAGTACTTGAGTGACTTGTTACCTGTTGTCAAGAAATTGACCAAGGCATTGGGATTGAGTGAAAATGACTTGCCTACTGGTGATGGTTACAATGTTTTGCAGAACAACGGTAGAATTGCCCACCAAGTTGTCGACCACGTTCACTTCCATCTTATTCCAAAAGTAAACGAAGAAACCGGTTTGCAAGTCGGGTGGCCTGCTCAAGAAACCGACTTTGACAAGTTTGGGAAATTGCAAAAGCAATTGTTAGAGAAAATCGAAAAGGCCGAAAATGAAAAATTATAGTTTATGACTTCAATACACGATTTATGAATTATACCACGATTGTAGGAATTGGCTCAATATATGTGGGAGAGTGATGTAAGAAAAAAAAGTACAGCTTGACTTTGCAAAAAGTCAGGTAATTGTACATAATTGGGCTATTAGTACTAGACCATAATATTGTTGGTCAAAAAGAATAGCCAATTGCGGTCTGGAAATCACCACAGCAAGGTCAATTACATACAAGTTCAAAGTATTTATGAAAGTAAGCATCGTTCGTTAGATACATACTTAGCTCTACAAATGGTTCTTGTTCTCATTTATTGTACAGATATAGTAGACATGCCGAAACTGAAACAATCAAAATTGTAAACGCAACTTTGTTAGACATGTCAAAGTGCCAAAACGCACGTTGGCTTCCTTAAATGATTGAGTGTTGCTACTAAAATAGTGCATGAAGGAAGTAATAAATTATGATCTGCTGAGCTTGATGGACCAATGGTACCTCAGCAGCAATATCCAGCCCTGAATTGAAAGTTTGCTGTACCGAACGTAAGCACCACTTTACCCAATATTATTATGGTGATTACCGTAGCCTTAATATGCTCTAAATGGTAACACATCGCAAACCATAGGAAAGGTAAACTTCTCGTACTATTGTGATGTTTTTATTCCTTTAGAAAAGTCTGATCGGACAAAATTAGCCAAACATGCTTCTGTTCTTGTTCTACTGTATTTTCCATCGCTTTCACATTACAATATCCCCCCAACGAATCCCCCCATGTACCCCATGATATAACTGGTGAAAAACGTCAACGTCTGGGCACCAAACGGAAAGTAACTAATAGTATAGTACGCCACGGCAAACAACTCGATCACCGATGTGATTATTGTCAAAATTCCCGACCTCAATACCACAGCACAATATAACGTAGACAACACCGACGAAAAGAACACCACCGTAAACACAATTCTATTCGCCGAAAGCAAGTGTTTCGTATAGCTCACAGGACCTTGTAACACTCCAAACGAAATAACAAACAATAAACTCCCCATGGACCACAATAACCCAAACTTCCGTGGCTTCAATGCTAGGATAGGGAACATAAAGATACAGATGGTGAAACACAACATACTCGCCGCCAAACAGCATCCAAACCCAATCATCTTCTCTACCCGTGATAACTTGAACCATCCCGGCTCCTCTTGGCTCGTCTGGTTGTAGCTAGGCAACCGGTCGTATAGGTTGCTAGCCCCAGACTTGACGTAATCACTCCATTCAGAGAGTATAGGCTGGCCACCACCACCGCCCGGCCGCGATGCTTGACGTCCACTGTTCCAGTTCGCAAACAGCTGTCTGAAAACGTTCTCAGACTCCGACATTTACGTGTATTACCACCTAATCAATCACCTGTGGTTTTGACTATGGTCTTGATCGTAGTGATAATATGGTGTATTTCGCGAATTTCACCCCACGGTAAAACCCACCACCACCACAGCGGGTGGGATAAATTTACTGAATTTTGTTCCAGTCGCACGCAGACCACCACCGGGCCGCCGCCACCACCGTACCGCCACCTCCACCAATGGTGTGCGAACCCCGGCTACTTTAACCACATCTTGAACTTTCCGACATCCAGGATGTCCGGGTAACGTCCCCACGAAATTGGACCTACAAATAACTTAGTAGCATTAAAACAAGAGCAAAACCAAGCGAAACCACAGAAATTGTCAGGGAAAAACTACCTGTCCACGGAGCAATTGTGTTTGAAAATGGAGGAGTATTTACGGGATAGTCCTTCCGAGCTAGTTACCGGGAGCTTCAACACTCCCAATTCCACTGCCAATGGCTACAATAATGCCACCACTGCCGGCGTTAATGAGCGAGAACCAGACAATCTAATGTTGAATGTCGGTCAGTCTGTTGCCGACGACCCGAGCTACCAGGTGCAGCAGTCGGTTGGTGTCAATGGGGACTTTTTGTCGCTGCAGTTTCTTGATAACCAGTATAATGATACGAGCCAGCCAGGGTCGTTCCACGAGCCGTTTTTGGACGACTTTAATGCTCTAGAGTTTCCCCAGACGAACCAGTACGATGTTGGTTCCACGTCCAAGTTGCTTGCGCTGGGCCAGGGCCAGGGTCTGGGCCAGTTACAGTCGCAAAATACCTTTTCTCAATTCTTCAATCCCACCAATGCCAACACCCTCGACGATATCATTTCTCCCAACAGCAACAGCACAAGTTTACAGTTGTCGAATAACGCATATTTGAACCCGCAATATTTTTCCCCCAACACAAACCCAACTTACGGTAATTTGAATTCGATTCCCGAAGACAACTTTAACCTCAGTCCCTCGTTACAGGAGCCTTTCAGCGGACCAGGGTCGTTCAATGGACCCGATATTCTTTCTGGAACGCATCTTTCACCCCAGGGCTTGTCGTACGTTTCTCCAAGTAATTATGATAATTCTCTCGATACGCTACGTTCACCACCGGTGACGTCGGGAAGCTATTTGAATAGCCCACCTCAGTTTCAGCCGATTCGAAACAATCCCATTCCTATTAAGGAGGAATTGACGGGGTCGAATGCGTTGTCCCCACCAATTCAGCAACATTTGATGTCTCCTACATCATCGAGTTTACAATCCAGAGATACTTCGACGAAGCAACTAACAAAAGAAGAAAAACTAAAGAGAAGAAGAGATTTCCATAATCAGGTGGAAAGAAGACGAAGAGACCTTATCAAGGAAAAAATTAAGACCCTAGGACAAATTGTGCCAGTATCACTATTGAATCCTCCATTATGTGCTGTGCAAACTTTACAAGCCAAAGCGTCGACGAATTCACAAGAATTGAACGATTTGATTTCATCAGTTAAAGTGAAAGAAACTAAACCCAATAAATCGACAATTTTGAACCGGTCAGTGGACTATATCAGACATTTAAATTACGTTATTGAGAAGCAGGAGCAGAGACGAAACGTTCTTTTGACCCAAATAGAAGAAGCTCAAAGAGTAAATGGATCCAGTGTACAAATGAATACATCTTCATTATCGTCAATGAACGATTTGAACCCAGGACAAATAGCGAGCCCTTCCGATCAAGACCCCCAACAAGACTACTTTAATCCAGATGAATTCTTTCTGGCAACCAAGGAATTCTATTAGTTGTTCGTGAAATCATACCAATGACGTGATGAGTTTATTTATAGAATGTACAACTAGCATAATACCACTGACTACTTCATCGATTGGGCCAGAACAGATTTAGTCTATTGATTAGATTAAAATTCAGAGTTGAATGAAGGAGACGTTCCGAGATTAGTATTTTCACAAGGAAATACATTTATGATTTAATATTGTTGTTACCTTACGTGATTTTTATATAGATTTTTCTTTGACTTGTATTATGATCTACTTATCAATGTAAATACAAAAAACCACAAATATTTAAATTGTAAGAGATGCCTTTTCAACGTGATGGTTATTCCACTTTTTAAGCCTGTTCTGGGAGTTATAAGAGTTAGCGAGACGAATTTAGTCTTTTATTCGCCGTTTACTAAGAGTGGTTGTCTCAAGTGAACTGCATTATGGTGGGCACGGAAATTTTCAGTTGGTTCATTCATTAGGTGTAAGAATTATATAGTTATGTTTAATCATTTCTTGTGGCTACGCTTCAACTTGTCAACCAAGCTAGTCAACTCAGAACCGTCATTAGTTTTCTGTTTCTTGGAAGACCCTTTATCCATGCTATGAGGTTTGTTTCTTTTAGACCTTTCTTTCAAAATCTTCTTCATAGTTTGTGTCTTCTTGAATTCACTGCTTGTTGGGTCAATAGCATACTCGTGGTTTTCAAAGATTTCCTTGAAACGAGGATCGTTCAAGTCGGCCTCAAAGTTATCTTGGGTCATCTCATTATCAATATTCTTGTTATGCTTCTTACCTTTTCTGTTCTTTTGTTTTTCGGCCTTAAGAATGTCTTTCATGTTGAAGTGCTCAGGTTTGTTTTCATCATCGTTCTCATCCATCATCAATAATTCCAATTCAGCCTTCTTCTTTGGATCTACTTGTTCCTTCTTGTGTGACTTCTTGTTGTTCTTTTCTTCTTTAGTAGCTTCTTTTTCAGCTGCTTGTGCTTCCTTCATTTTGGCCATTCTGTTCTTACGACGTTCCTTTTCCTTTTGTCTGTATGCTTCTATAGTACTCAACTCTTGTTCTCTCTTTTGCTGTTCAGCCACAGCTTTTTCGTCTAATCCAGGATTGAATGTGATTTCCATATCAACGTCGTCCTCGTCTTCCTGTGGTTTCTTGTCAAATGATGACGAGAACTTACCACCCAACAAACTCTTATATTTGTCCTTGATATCCTCCTTTTCTCCTTCACTTTCCTCACTATCTGATGCTAAATATGCTTTGAAGTCCATTTCATCAACTTCTCTTTGAGAAAATTGTCTGTTTGCAACTGCCACTCTTTCTCTTGGAGTTTCATCCCATGTTAACTTAACTTTAGAATGTTGCAATGCATCTGTCACGAACGAAGCATTTGGATTATATGATGATGGAACTTCGATACAGATATCTTTGGCTTCACTTTCGTCAAATTCCATATCCTCAGGAACGTATCTCAAGTCAAAAATGTTTGCCGTAGATTCAAACTCCGTAGAATCACAATTGGTGTAAATATTTTGTGCTGTTGCAACAGAATCACAATGTACCACTGCGTAGTAGTATCTTAATCTTTGTAATTGGTATCTACGTAAAGCTTTGCTGTCGTAATCTTCAGTTCCATCATCATTCTCATACAATTTCTTAGCTGCTTTCTCTAAACCTTCAGCATTGTTAAGGTCAATATCATCAATATCGGAATCTGAATCTTCTTCTTTTTGTTGCTTCTTCTTTTTCTTCGACTTGAACAACTCTTTTGGAGGTCCCTCGATTTCTTCTTTTTGCATCTGTTCCTTACCAAACTCCGATGGATAGATAGCAATTGATTTGATAAGACCTCCTTTAGGTATAAATGATGCGAATGTGGCCATTAAGTCAACAGCTCTAATATTATCCCAGTCCATGTTGACAACAGCAAATGCAGATGTAGGGTCACCTTCCTCAGGTTTTGCGTCAATCTCGTCTTCGGATTCCTCCTCTTCAAACTCAGCAAAACTGTCTGAATTTGAATCTGATGATGAGTCCGAGTCCGATGAAGAATCGCTGGATGATGACTCTAATCCTTCACCTCTGGCTTTGTCTACAATAGTATCACCTTTGGTTTCAGAAGAAGAATCTTCCGACTCGCTTTCTGAGTCTGAACCGGACTCATGTGACAAAATTTTAGATTCAGCCTTGGCCCCTTCGTCGTTGTTATCATCTTCATTCTCATCCAGGCTCTCATCTTCACTTCCGCTTTCACTTCCACCCTCACTTCCACTTTCCGATTCTTCATGTTCATAGTACTTACTGAGATCAGAATCCTTGGTCTTGATCTTTCTCCCGTATCTGTCGATCTTCACTTGTTTACCTGTTGCCCCAGCATTCAATTTCTTTAATTCTTTTTCACTAAAACGGCTATCGACTTTGACCTTGAAATTTTTCAAATTTGGTAATTTGAATCTTGGGTCATTATGAACCGATTTAAACCGTTCATCTTGAGTGACTGGAACTTTCGTACCATCACCTTTACCTTTGTTTCCCTTAGCCATGAATTCTACTATACAGCTTCTACCTTCCTAGTATACTGATAATGTATTTGCGCGATGCCCTTGGGCATCGGGTAGTGCACGAAAATTTTGACTGCGAACTTTTTGCAACCAAGACAGGGAACAAGTAGAGCTTTAAACGTATAGCATTACAAATACCAGTTCAAATGAATACTGGACGGTATATGGATGTAACATAGGGTACATTAATTTCATAAATTTGGTTTCCAGAACTCAATTTTACGAGCTTTTGTGCAACGTATTATCATGTAGATCCCAAAGAATGATCTAACACAGATGTAATAATTTCCAGTGCTCAACTTAAGATGAACCATTCAATTCATGTCCAAAGTTATTTACGTGAATTTTGTTTAGTTTAATTTATTTCAGGTTACACTGACCCACCAGATTGGTTATTTCCAACTAAGCCGACCATTTCCAAAAATGCTCTGTCCTCGCTTATGTTTCTCATATTAACACTTCTTCTGGCTTCTGCCTGTTTATTTTCCCATTCCCATTGTTTCCGTTGTTCCTCTAATTGTTTTGTTGACCCTACTCCCCATACTTCCACGTCAGTGATCATGAATCGATCTTCAAAGTTTTCTGATTGAATCTGCTCCTGTTTTGATGTTTGGAAATACGTATTGTTATTCGATGAAGCTGCTGTCAAATGCCTGAACACAGCAAATTCCAAATTTGGCTCGATTGTTAATGATACGTTCCCAGGCACATATTTCCTTACATTGTGTTTGTTCATGGGCTGATCGTTTCCAAATCCAATTCCAAATCCGGTGTTGTTAAAGTATACCAGCTTACCTTTCAAAACATCGCTATGGCGAGACTTGTAAAAATCAAATCTTGGTTGAATTGAAAAAATTATGGAATTTTCATCCCCAAAGTTTCGCTTATTTGAGTTCTTCCAGGGCTCAGTCACTAATACCGCATAAACAATCTTATCCTTAGAATGTTGCCATTCACAAAGAGGGGTTTCAGACGACGTGAAGTACCGGGGATATTCTTCGATAAATGTATGATATCGTTTGTTTTTAGCTATTGTTTTGCTCTTCAACCGCTTACCACTGACGAAGAAAATCGTTGGTGCTCTCCATTTAAAGATATTCTGTTCAATTGACCTGATTGAAAATCCTGATTCCGAACCACTGAATAATCTCACCATATTATTCTGCCCAAGTTCGATAGAAGTGGTCAAATTGTTGATCATGAACGACAACATAGTCATATCAGCATTGGATATAAGTTTAGATTCCTTGAATACGGTTTTCTTGTCGACCAAGTCGTGGTTAATTTCCGACCCTGGGACCCTAAAGCTGAAAACCCGATTATTGAAGAGATATTTGAAGTTATCGATAAACATAGTAGGAAACAAGTTAGATACTGAATATTCAAATTGGGTATATGATATAGTCAGATCGTTCAAGTTTTTAGCGTCAATATCGACATTGAAATAACGAAGTAAACTAACAGTCAACGCTTGGATATTGTTCCAATTGTCCAACAAACCTGCTAGTTGGTCGTTGTTGAATGAATTGATTCTCGTGTAGTTAATGATGATCATGAACGTCAAGAACTGCGAAAGTTTTTCTCCATTCAAAGTCAACGATGCTACATCGATATTGTCAAACGATACAATGGGTGCAAATGTCGACCAGATCAACTTGGTGGCCCGGTCGTTCACGGAATCGTGCTCTGCCGTGGGCTCAGATACGGCAATAGAATACACATCTTTAGACAGGGCTTCGAGAGTGGGCGATTTCTTCTCGACATCAACAGGTTCTTGTAGTTCAGAATCCTTGGTGGTTTGCATTTCAACCTCCTTGGAAGTGTCCAATTCTGTGTCCTGAGATACGGCGGGGGATAAAGCTAGGGCCAAAAAGACCAACTTTGTGTAGTTAAGATTGGGAATACGTTTCATCGACTTGCCTGTAAGGAACCATGATGCCACAATGAACTGTTGTAGCGAGAGGTCACCGTCACAGTGTTGTCTAAAGAAGGGGCCGCTACCTACTAGCTTCAAGAACTGCAACAACGGTGCAAACTTAAACTGCGATGGCATTTGAAACAAATCACCCAACTGGTCCAACGATAACGTCTGTTGGGGATCAATGGCAGTAATATTCAAGTGAGAACTCAAGCTCTTGATGTCAACGACATCAAACGATACAATGGCAGTAGCATATATCAATTGCGTCAACTGTTGCTTGGTAAACAGCTCTAGTGTTTCCTTAGATGTACTAGCACCTTGGCCCATATTGATAACTAAATACTAATGTACTCGTACAGAAGACATATAATAAGAAGAATATAATCTACAAACCACAGAAGATGAGGAAGAAACGGGTAGCAACAAGAATTCCACAAAAAGTTTATGCAAGCAAAAGACGAGATTTCAATACAACGGGGCAGCCAAGACACGGCTGGTGTGCGGCTGGTACACAGATGGTTCTGGGCCACTACAGTTGACTACACTGTGTGCTACAACCATAGCACTAATTGCAGCAAACGGAGTTGACCACTAGAGCCACTTTACTTGGTCAGCAGTGCAGTAATGCAATCAGGAAAGGGATTCTGTAATGGTGCAAATCTGGAATGGTGCAAATCTGTAAGAAGATGTTATAATGGTACTTTGTCTCTGGTGCAATGCAATGCTGTAGTTTCATAGAATTCAGTGGTGTTGACTTGTGTTCCTGTGACCCACGATGGGAAGTAGATACGTGGGCTGGAATAACCAGATCCATTTTTCCGTTGGCCAAACCTCTGTTGCCCATCGTCTCCAGCAGTGAGTTTTCATGTACCTCGAAGGCGTTTTGTTCCCATCTCTACTCTTTACCGTAGTAGCCAGCTCTCTGTCCATATCCACAAAATCAGCATTTCGTCACCATATACAATAACTACATCTGTTCTTTTCATTTGAACGATCGTGTCTACTTGTCTGACATACTTCTCTTCAGCCCCAGTTGAACGGTCAGCTGTTGTTTCAGAGTCCGACTCTACATGCCTACTTACATGACAATACAATTTGTGTAGCACATTGCACCATCCAATGTGGGGTCCTAGCTGATTCGTTTCTACTTCCTCAAAACCACTGTTCTACGTTTCGATTTGTCATCTTGTATTAATGCCTCGTTAGCTTTTGAAATAGTCTGAAAGCTGTTCCTGAGCCTTACATTCGAGGTTGAAAATGAACCGTCTTACTTTCGCAATTGGCCCCGTGGCAAGAACTAGTTCGTCAAACTCGTCGTCTCTCTCTTGGCTCGATCTCTCGTACTTCAATTGCTTCAACAATAGTTTCGTAAACGAAATCATCACTAATGCAAAGTAGAACCTCACCACGGTAAACACTATCGTCCCTGACAATGTGAGGAACAATTCTCTTGTTTGAGATGCGGATTCCGAAGATGCCTGATATTGGTTCGCACTTCCCGTAGGCTCGGTCGTGGTGGTCATTGTTGTTTCAGAAATATTATCCTCGTCATGAAACCAAAAATAGATAAAGTATATGGTATAAAACACCCCAACGATCGTATCAATGATGTAAACGATACATGCAAGTGAGGTTGTTCTCCCGTTATTTGGCTTGGTTTTCAACTTGACCAATGCTTTAATATAAAATGGCAACGTCGCTATGGCCAACATATTGTAGAGCCATTGCCAAAAATTTATAGGATGGCCGGTGACAATGGAAAGAAACCCGTAAACCCCACTGGCCTTGTTCAAGATGGCTATTCCTAAAATAACCTCTATACCAATAAACAAGGGAATAAACCCCATGAATTTCTATGGTTAGTACCATCAACAAACAATATCACCGTTTGATTCCAACGAAGAGCCCCCGGATTTACACCGGAAAAGCTTCCACTCCATAAGAAACACTCATACTTCTCATATCAAGACACATACTGTAGGCAACACATAGTTTAACGAAAATGCCATCGCTACTCAGAATTGTGATTTGTTTAGGCTGAATCTCATCGCAGAAAAATTAAATCCTAGCACATTTTGGAAATTTATAGATTCATCGATTTCCACTCGATATTGTTAATATATAGTAGAAATGGCCACTGAAGCGATCATAGATGATACAGCTACGAAAATAGACGATTTGAACCTTGTGGAATCCGCAACAGATTCAGAGGATTCCGATACTGAACAAGGTGGAAACACCCCCATCAATGCACCAGGAAAGACTTTGACTGACAAAGGTGACATTGTGGCGAAATATGCCGATAAGATCAAGCCCGAAAGCATAAAGGGCCCAAAGATTCACAAGGATAGAGCCAACCGAGCCACGGTGGAACAAGTGCTTGATCCTAGAACGATGAATTTCCTAGCCAAGATCATCAATAAAGGTATTATTAGCAGGATTAATGGCTGTATCAGTACCGGGAAAGAAGCCAATGTTTATCACGGTGATACTGAGAACCCTGAAGATGACCGGGAGTATGCAGTTAAGATTTATAAAACGTCCATTTTGGTGTTTAAAGATAGGGAAAGATATGTCGACGGGGAGTTCAGGTTTAGAAACTCGAAAAGTCAGTCGAATCCCCGGAAAATGGTCAAGTTGTGGGCCGAAAAGGAGTTCAGGAACTTGAAAAGACTCTACTTGAACGGGATTCCTTGTCCAGAGCCAGTGGAATTAAGATCTCATGTCTTGGTGATGGAGTATCTTTCCAAAGGTCATGGCCAACCTTCACCAAAGTTAAGGGACCACCCTTTCAAAGATATCGACGAAATCGTCTACTACTACCACCAGATGTTATTTTATATGAGAAGGATGTACCAGGTGTGTCGGTTAGTCCATGCTGACTTGAGTGAGTATAACAGTATTGTTCATAAAGATAAGTTGTACATCATTGACGTATCACAATCGGTGGAACCCGAACACCCCATGGCACTTGATTTCTTGAGAATGGATATCAAAAACGTTAACGATTTCTTCTCCAGAAAGAAGATTAATGTGTACCATGAACGATTAATCTTCAAATATATAACCGAATCCAACGAGATGTTGGGAGTGAAAGACAATAGTGATGAAGAGTTGGGTAAATACTTGGAATCGTTGCCATTGAAAACCGATCACGATGATGATGTTGAAGATGAAATCTTCAGATCACTTCATTTGGTTAGGTCTTTGAATCATTTAGATGAGCGTGATTTCCAGAAATTCAAAGAAGGTCAAGTTGATACGTTAACTGATTTGGTAGGGGAACACGAAGAGGAAGAAAATTCTCGGGATGATGAAGATGATGACGGCGATTATGATTCCGACGACGATTCCGACGACGATTCTGATGATTCGGATTATGACTCCGACGACTCCACAAATGGCAAACCTAAAAAGGAATGGAAAGAAAAGGAACAAGTTCTTAAAGGGAAGAAGTATGAAGATAAAGACGAAAAAAAGGCCAGGAAAGAGGCTGCCAAGTTGGCAAAGCAAGAGAAGCGGAAAACCAAGATGAAGAAGCATGTCAAGAAGAAGATTCTCAATAAGAGAAAGACCAAGTGATATTATAGAGAGCTAGAAATGCACTCACAAGCAGAGTGTGGCACGGTAATAGACCAAATAGCATCGACGGCAGTTCGAATGGGACAGGTGGTTATGTAAATATCTGGAGAAACCGAAATACATGTAAAGCTGTATGTTCAATAATCTGCGCATCAGCTTTAAATCTGTGGCTTTTGGTGTAGTCTTTAGCAAGTTTAATGCAACGATCACCAGAAAATAATGTGATTACTTCCGGTGTAATTTAGGGAAGAGAAACTTATAAAGCAAGGTTTTGATCAATTCACACTGTTCTATAGTCCTATAAAATTAGTATTCGATGTCTTGAAAGAAAGAGAATAATGCCCCTCATGAATATACGTCTTGTTTATAGATCTTTCGGTGATCATTGGTTCGTATATACCACAACCCCAGCTCTGTCGTGTAGTCGTGAAAGCTTGATTCTTTTGCGATAAACCCGCACCTGTTTAACGTTCTCGTGCAGAAAACACGGTCAAGTTGGCATTTCAACTTTAACCAGAAACAAATTCGACCGGTATTACACGCACCAAACGAAATCTCGTTCACGGCGTGAGTTGGCTCAATTCGTCCATTTCGTGGCGAGCTTCCAGCTTGGGAGTTCGATCCAATTAGCCCTATAATTAGCATCTATTCCGTTGCGAGCTAGAGGTAAAACAGACACAATCAGAACCCCAAAAAACACCAAAATTCTTCAATATACACCTTTCCGTGCTACAAACTACATCAATCTGCACTCAAACAGGCAGCTAGCAAACACGAGCCACTTTTTCCACGACGACAACCTGACTTTTTGCAGCCAAATGAAAATTTTGAAAATCACACGAATGCCACGCGTTACTACGAAAATGAAAAGTTTAAACACTTCCAAATCGGTAAATCCTTCTTCTTCATCGATATGTTATTCGTAGGAAAATTGTTAGCTGTGTTTGTGGCGTTGGTCCAGGTCACCAATGCATTACACTTTTACTTAAACACCGGTGAAACCAAGTGTTTCTTTGAAGATTTGCAAATCGATACTCTTGTTGTTGGTAAGATCGAAGCATTTGAACAAATTGGTCATGGTAACGATTACCACAGAAACAACAACTTGAAAGTGCAAATCACCGTCGAAGAGACCTTTGACAACAACCACAGAGTTGTTGACCAGAAATCGTCGGCATCAGGAGATTTTACCTTCACCTCTCTCGACTCTGGTGAACACAAATTCTGCTTAACTCCAGGGTACACCGATGGTACCACCGGAAAGAGACACAGAATCTTCTTTGATGTTGCTGTTGGTTCTTCACATGACTACGTTGACTCCAAATCTACCAGGCACGTCGACATGTTGACAGCACAAATCCACAACTTGAACAAGAAATTACAAGAAATCCACTGGGAACAAGAACACTTGAGAGAAAGAGAAGCTGCATTCAGAGACTCGTCGGAATCAACAAACACCAGAGTCGTTAGATGGTCGATTATCCAACTTATTGTGTTGTTTGGTACCTGTTTCTACCAATTGCGTCACTTGAAGAGTTTCTTCGTCAAACAAAAGATTGTGTGATCTTTATAGCTTGCCAAATAGATGTTGTCTAGTTTCCATTTGTACAGCTAGTCGGGTTTTGTTGTTGATGTCTGTATCATTCACTACACTGGCTAAAACATGTCCATGTTCACAGTGTAACGAGCGAAATGTCGATATCGGAACAGTTCAAGACCGTCGACTGATATGTAGTTTTGTCGCTGTCGAGCTGAGAACGGGGTTTGACTGATTCGTGGTTGGAATCTCCTTGTCAACAGTAGAAAGTCCGTTTTTCCAACAATTTCGTAGCATATTCCAGTTTTTTTTACACAGCTATACTCTCGTATATCTACATATTGTTCTTGTGAAGTTACAACTTCTCACAGCCCTACATGGTGGACATATGACTGCTTGGTCCATATTTGTTCACGTACATTAACGTACTATATATAAAGTCTGCGATGAGATTAGGCTTAAACCACCACGAAATAGGTTTTCTATCACAGCGCCATGGAAATGTCAAACGAGGCACTCTTAGCTCGTATAAAGGCTCTAGAGATTGAGAATAGTCACCTCAGACAAAAAGTTGCACAAGAATCCGATGTTCCCACGCCAATCCACCCAGATGAATCAGGTTTATCGTTACAAGAATATCTCAGATACGGAAGACAGATGATTGTTCCACAATTTGGGTCGCTACCATCGCAGTTGAAGCTCAAGAATTCGAGTATTTTAGTGGTTGGTGCTGGTGGATTGGGTTGTCCTGCGTTATTGTACCTTTCAGCTGCTGGTATTGGCCATATTGGTATCATAGATCACGATACCGTAGAAATATCCAACTTGCACCGTCAAGTTTTACATACAAGTGATAATGTGGGCATGTTCAAGTGTGAGTCTGCTAAGAAGTATATATCTAAATTGAACCCTCACGTCAAAGTTACTACTTATCCTACTAGATTGACTACTTCTAATGCATTTGACATTATTAGTCAGTATGATTTGGTGCTTGATTGTACTGATGCTCCTGCGATCAGATATCTTATCAACGATGTCTCGGTGTTGTGTGGTAAGACTATCGTTAGTGGGTCTGGTTTGAAGACAGACGGGCAATTATCGATTCTCAACTTTGACAACATCGGACCTTGTTATAGATGTTTCTACCCGCAACCACCGTCAGCAGATTCAGTTACTTCGTGCTCAGACGGTGGTGTCATTGGGCCTGCTATTGGGTTGGTGGGTATTACCATGGCTCTAGAAACTATCAAGTTGCTTACTGGATTTTACACTAGAGATAACTTTAAACCGTTTCTTTCAATATATTCTGGCTATCCTCAGCAACAAATAAGAGTCTTTAAAATGAGAAATAGACAACCCACCTGCGCAGTGTGTGGTTCTGCTCCCCAAATCACTAGAGAAGCCATTGAGTCGGACGAAATTGACTACGTTGCATTCTGTGGAAAGGCTAGTCCACCTACATTGGATGCAAACCTCAGAATAAATGTTAACCAATATTCCAATGACGATACCAACTCCATACTCATTGATGTCAGACCAAATGAACAGTTCCAAATCACTTCTCTTCCAAATTCAATTAATATTCCTTGGGATCCAACCATGAAGAAATTGGAAGATGTTGACGATTACTTACCTGCTGGATTTGACAAAAAGAATCACCCAGTTTATGTTGTTTGTCGGTATGGAAATGATTCTCAGTTGGCCACAAAAAAGTTGGCTGAGACAATGGGTTTTGGTAATGTTAAGGATATCATAGGTGGGTTGAACAAATGGAGTGATGAAATCGATCCAACTTTTCCAAAATATTGATAAGGTTTATAGATATGGAATCATCCAACTGTATATAGTAATTTGATGTGAAATTGACTGTTTGAGCGTGCTATTTCTTCATTGTAGGATCTAATCTTTCAATAATCAATAGTCCAGAAATTGTTCCTGCTGAGTATACTGAGCTTCCTGTGAGGTTTTCATTCCATGCAACACTAGAAAACACCACTTCTGGTGGACTAACTGGCAATTGTGAAGGAACTTCTGGTGGTACCGGTTCGTAATTTGCAGTCAATTGTAGTTCATTATTGATGTATCTCAATTTCCATAATTTCAACGGCACCAACAGCTTGTTCGTTGTTTTAGCTCCATTGAGGAACTTTCTCGAATAGTTGATAATGTAGACATCCCCATCTGATGTACCAGTAATGTTTAGTGGGTGGCCAAGAATAGTTGACAGGGTTGATGACGAGATGAAAGCATCGCATTTCAACAAGGAATTTGGTGATTCTTGTGGACTTCTAATGAAATTATAACTTATGGAATCGTAGGCATTTGCCGATACAAACATTTTCAATGCATGATTGTACATTGGTTTGATACTTGTTTTTGATGACAATTGAGTAATTTGGCCCTGAATGAAATTCTCCCTTTCGAACACCTTTGACTGAAACCCTGTAGTATTTACTGCCACGACAAATTTCGATGGTTCAGGCTCTGCCACCATAATGGAATTAACAGGAGAGTCTTCTATTTTCGTAATGTATGATGGAATATGGATATCTGGTTCGCTGGAGTCGTTCAATTTCGAATATGGTAGGATATACTCTGCGATACATCCGTCAGTCATACCGACGATTACTTTGTCATTATCGAACACTTCGTAGGAGATTATGGCAGCTGAGTCTGCATCAGCTGAGGGGGCAGAGTACTGTGCAGAGGTTTGAATTACTTTCGAGTACTTTTCATCGTTTTGAGAAACCTTTAATAAGTGCAATTTTCCATCAGTAAAAGCTCCAATCAAAACACCCAAGGTGGGTGTAGAATCGGGGATATTTATTGGTAACCATTGCAAATTCGATGTGGCACCAAAATTAGAAGTGTCGTAGACTGATTGTAGGACTGCTGATGTCGTCGATACGTCGTATTTCCATATTTGAATGGAAGACTTTATTTGCTTATTATCGATTTTCTTGGGAAAGAAACTCAATTCTGGATTGTTAATACTATCGTGGATACCCTTTGGGTTATTTATGACGGATACAGCCAAGTAGTGGGCATTTGACAAGGTTTCAAGGTTAGATAGCCAGTTCATGGAGGTGATTTGGCCCCCAGGGTTAATAATTAACCCATTTCTACTAAACTGGTCCAACAGCGACGAATTGGCAAAGTCGACAGAGAGGGGAACAGATTGACCATTATGAACCACCAGGAGCGATAATGCTTGTGAGTTTGGGTATGACGACCACGGCAATGGCTCTAGCTTTGGCGAATCGATTGCGAGGTCGTTGTTGGACAACGACAACGATGGTTTAGTGGGCAATCTATTCGAAGTAACAAGCGATTGAAGCAATTGCTCGTCGACATGGAACAAAGATTTCTGCCACCAGTCCTTGTAGGCAATGAGGAACTGGTACATATCATCGTTGCAGCCGTAATTGTGACGGAATCTGGGTTTGAAAGAAAGGTCTCTAGACGACCGTGTCAGCGTCGTCAGAGTGGTGCCAGACGTTCTTTTAGTAGTAACATTCGACATGGCAGCAATGAGAAGCCGTAGGGTGAAAGGTCAAAACAGTGCAAACAAAAATGCAAACAGAAGAGTAAATAAAGACTTCGTGAAAAGGGTGTATTCACAACAGTACGGTAATGTAAACAGTTAAAGCAGGTATATAACAGATGGGCCAAAAGAAGAGTAGTAAACAAAAACGGAATAGTAAAGCAGTAGAAAAGCGCGACATGATGCCACCAAAAGTAATTAGCACGACTATGTGTTGCCAGGTCCAATTAGTTCCACTACAAGCGCCACCAGTGTTGTAGTTACTTGTACTGAGTTAGGTCTGGTGGTGGTGCTTTGGCACGACCGTGGCTGTCGCTTCGACCGCAAGTTGATTTCTGCACGGTACTGTAGCGAAATGTGCCCTTATGTGTTAATAGACAATTAGAAATTTGTTTAAGACCATCACTATTGTCAACACCATTGTCTCGAGTTTTCATTGTTGACGGAGTCCCAGTAATTCTTGTTGAGTCGATTGTAGTGTTGACTTGTTTAGTGTCATACAACTGCGTACCTATAGATTAGTACCACAAACACACAAATGGTTGACGATGCCAAACGACGGAATATGCTAGAAGACGATTTCTTCTCGCTAGCAGGATTTGAAAAGAAGAAGAAAAAGAAGAAAAATCTGTCGCAGGTGCAAACCACCGAGTCCCTTCCCGCCGATAACGAAAAAAGTTCTCAGTCTATCGGTACTAGTGCCACAATCGTTGAATCTATAGTCATTAAGGACTCTTCTGAAGGTCCCGAACCAAAACTGTCCAGCGATGTACAGGGACCTGAGTGTAAACTAACCAGTGATGTACACTCGTCAGACTCCGAATTGGAACTCTACTCTCCTCTGCCGATACAAATCGACAGACAAGCAATCAGAGACGCAGTTGCCCAACGCCTAAACTCATCTCACCATTTGTCTGATTCCGACCACTTATCTGATTCGGACTTATCTGACGTCGACGTAGAAAACACCTCGACTGTTGTAGTAGACGATACCAAAGAATCTGATCCCGCTAGCTTGACGTCGTCGCAGTATTTGTTTAATGCCGATAATGAAAGAAAACGACCCTACATCATAAAAGTCATAAATAAACTTCCGGCTCCAACTCTGCTGTTGCCGGTCGATTTTGGTACGAAGGGTATGAAATCGTTCACAAAGATATTAGCTGCTGTCATTGCTCATTTCAAACTGTTGTACCAAAATAATATCGATCAAGCTAGTCTTGATTTTTATGATACCAACAAGGCTACTTTAGTTTGGGTAGAAGGGAAAATGGAAATCAAACTGTTTTTCAAGCCA